>Ga0209831_1000109_pt1 | contig 70609 bp, 51 predicted proteins | sample Maine_Asex4_meta_FD_187451 | JGI IMG/M metagenome (GOLD analysis project Ga0209831, IMG submission 187451) | Marine algal microbial communities from Maine, USA - Maine_Asex4_metaG (SPAdes) (version 2) | ecosystem: Host-associated > Algae > Red algae > Unclassified | place: Maine, USA | collected... | reverse complement strand
TGCCGATAGGTGCGTGCCGATAAGAGCGTGCCGATAGGTGCAGGAACGCGTTCACCGGCTGCGAGAATACGAAGGGTCCCTGCGCGCAGTTTCGCGATTCAACGGCGAGGCGGTCCCATACTGAATCGAACGTGCTTTATGCAACAGCGAAAGGAGCGTCGACCGACCGTGACGACTGAGACCTCGATCTCCCTGCGGCGTGCCACTCCTCTTTCCGCCAGCCAGCGTGCACTGCTTGCCTCGCAGTTGCGATCGCCCCAGGACCCGGTCCACAACAGGGCCCACCTTCTCCGCCTGGGACCTGACATCAACGCTCAGCGACTGGCCGATGCCTTCGATGTGGTTGTTGGCGCCAACGACGTCCTGCGCACCACCATCGACACGCACACCGCCAACGACACGGGCACCGCCATCGTCACGGGCACCGCCAACGACACTCACACCGCCAGCGACACGCACACCGCCATCGTCGCTCCAACTTCTGCGGCCTGTTCCGAGATCATCGAGCTGCCGGCGTCCGCTGTCGAGGTTTGGGCTCTGGCGCGCAGCCAGCGTCTTCTTGACCTGTCGAGCTGCGCGTGGGACAGCGTGATCATCACGCACCACGACGGCACACTGAGCTGGTTCTGCAACCTGCATCACCTGGTCACCGACGCCAGGAGTTACACGCTGCTCGTCGAGGCAACTGCCGCTGCCTACGCCGACCTGACCCCTCAGCCGATCACCACCTTTCAGGCTCAGGTCGACCCGGCCTCAATGCGCGATGACGCAATCACATTTCGCGTGGAGGTTGACCCGGACACCGTGCCACCGCTCCCTCCCGCCGTTGCAGAAAAGCTGGCAGCAGAGAAGAAGCCGAACACGGCGCCGAGTTACTACCGCTGGGCCTCAGCCGTTGCTCGCGACCGATCTCCCGCCCGCCAACGCGCACACGATCACTGGGTCAACCGGATGCCAGTGCCACTCCTCGACCGGCTCTACGCCCCGCGCGATGAACACTCCGCTCAGTCCAGCCGCATTCCCGTTGACCTTCAGCCAGCCGTCGCCAACCGCATCGAGAAGCACCTCGATGCCGTCGACCAATCCGTCACGCCCGAGGTGGCGAGCACCAATCTGCTGGTCACCGCAGCGGCGCTGTACGCCCACCAGCTCACAGGTGTTGCAGCGGTGTCGGTTGGCCTTCCCGTGCTCAACCGGCGCGCCGGGGACTCTCAGACGATCATCGGCCCACTCGTCGAACTGTTCCCCGTGGACATCATGGTCGAGGACGGCGACACCGCAGCATCACTGCACCAGAGGGTGAGTGACTCGGTGATAACGACGCTGCGTCACGCCCACCCCGGGACGGCTCCGGACGCCGACTTCTCCATCGTTGTCAATGTGATTCCCGGCTCGGGCGTCACCACCTTTGCCGACCAGCCAGCCACTGCGCAGTTGCTGTCGACGGACGCCATGGACGCCAATCATCTCCTGCGCGTGGAGCTCACCGGCTACGCGCCCGACGGCAACGGTCGACCCAGCGGATTCGGTGGTCAATCATCGCTGCACCTTGACGTCAACACCGTCGCCACACCACCCGCAGTGCACGAAAGCGTCTCGAACCACTTCGCCTCCATCCTCGACTTCCTTGTCACCAGCCCGAACGCGCTGATCGCCAAGGCTCCGCTTGTCACTGCTCCCCCTGTCACTACTCCACTTGTCACTACTCCCCCTGTCACTACTCCACTTGTCACTGCTCCACTTGTCGGACCCGTCGACACCACACATCCTGAGCAGTCGGAAATCGGTCCCCCGTCCGCAGCTGCGCTTCCCATCGCAAAACGATTGCAACGAGTGCTCGAAGCGAACGACAACATGGTGATTGTCGAAGACGATGACCACATCACCGGTCGTGAGCTGTGGCAATGGGTGGGTGCGCTCGCCGCCGAGCTGCGCAGCGAGGAACGTGTCACTGTCGAGCTGTCGCCATCCACCCATGCAGTGGCCTGCGTCTACGCCGCGGTGGTGGCAGGAGTTCCCTTCGTGCCCATCGACCCCACAATTCCCCTCAGCCAGCGCGACAGTCTCGCCACACGGGCCGGGGCCAGCCGCCGAGTTCGCAGCGCCGCAGATGTGGATCACCTGCGCCGAAGCAGATCAGTGGTGCGCATCCCAGCCGTGCCCGCTGCCAACGCCAATGACGAGGCGTACGTCCTCTTCACCTCTGACTCCACCCGTGACCCCGATAGTGTCTCCACCACGCATGAGGACCTTGCCAACAACATCGCTTCCGCGGATGGCGCTGACTTCGCAGGTGACGGATCGGCACCCCCAGCGACGCTGCCCGCCAGCCTCGCCTTCGACCGGCACATCACAACGCTCTTCGCTCCAATCCTGCGCGGCGAATCGGTAAAGGTGACCGGCCATATCAAACCGGACCCCATCAGCGAGCCCGATCGTCATGTGGACAGCGAGCTAGCCGTCGGGTCCGCCAAACCGGCCGTGCTGATTGGCCCGGCGCTGACCGAGCGTCGCCTGGTCATCTCGCAGATTCGCGTGGGCATGGAAACCCGGCCCGACGCGCCAGCCGTGACCTGTGGCGACACCACCATCACGTGGGCGGATCTTGATCAGCGAAGCTCAGCGATTGCAGCCACGCTCCTCGCGCAGGGCGTGAGCCGAGGTGACCGAGTCATCGTGGCACTCGAGCGTTCTGTTGAGGCCGTGGTTGCGATCCTTGGTGTGCATCGGGCCGGCGCCGCGTACGTACCCATCGATCCGACCTATCCAAGCGACCGGTTCACGCTCATCGCCAACGCCGCCAACTGCGATGTTGCCCTTGTCGGCCCAAACACGCCCGCCACCGGTGCCGACCGTCCGGTCGTCGTGACCAGCGCCACCGTCTCCGGGCTGGGGTGGGCTGACCTCCCGCTCTGGGCCGAAGACGTTGCGCTCGCCGAAGACGACGAGGCCTATGTCATCTTCACGTCCGGTTCCACCGGTGTTCCCAACGCCGTGGCGGTGACTCACGGACAACTCGCGGCGAGCACGAACGCCCGGGCTCAGTTCTATGAGCCGTCGCCGCAGCGCTTCGGACTCCTATCGAGCATGGCCTTCGACAGCAGCGTCGTCGGCCTCTTCTGGACGCTCGCCGCAGGTGGCGAAGTGATCATGCCAACGGAGGGTGCGGTACACGACGTTGACGCACTCGTGGATCTGTTCCGCACCGCCCGACTGACACACACGTTGTGTGTGCCAACGCTTTACGGCGCGTTGCTGGCCCGTCGGGAGCGTCGCTTCCCCGATGACCGCACCGAGCACTGGCCCGGCCATGTGATCGTGGCCGGCGAAGCCTGCGGCCCATCGCTTGTTGCCGCCCACTTCGACGCTTGCAGCGCCAGTGACATGACCAACGAATACGGACCCACCGAAGCCACGGTCTGGGCAACCGCTCATCGATGCAGTCCAGCTGATGGTGCTCCCGGCGCCCGATCGGTGCCCATCGGCGTTCCCATTGCCGGAGCCTGGGTGGCCATTGCCGACGAGGAAGGTCTGCCCGTGCTCGGCGAGACGATTGGCGAGCTACTCATTGGTGGAGCCGGTGTGACCAACGGCTACGCCGACCCGGCCAGGACCGCAGATCGGTTCTCACTGACCACGCCGGCCCAACAAGGCGCCGGTCTCCCGGCTGGACGCTATTTTCGCAGCGGGGACACGGCCAGCATCGTCCATGGTCTGATCAACTTCCACGGCCGCTCGGACAACCAGCTCAACATCGGTGGAACCCGTGTGGAACCTGACGACGTTGAAGCCGCTTTGAGCAGACACCCTGACGTGGCGACCGTCATCGTTGGCGGTGTCGATGTTCGCTCGGTGGATGAACTCATGGCAAACCTTCCGGCCGACGACGTACGCGAGGCCATGCAGGAGGCGAGTGAGAGCGGCCATCATGACCCGCAGATTGCGCTGGCCGAAGCCCTGCGCGTGCGCGGCGAGCCGCGTCTGCGACTGATCGCGCATCTCGAAGTGCCCGACCGCAGTGATCACGACACGGTCATCGCCGAGGTGCGCACGCTCGCCGGGGCATCGTTGCCGAGCGCGATGCGGCCCACGCTGTGGTCAGCGCAGCCGTCGTTGCCTCGGACCCCGAATGGCAAAGTCGATCGACGAACGGTCCTGACATCGGTGCCAGCTGAGCCCGGCCCGGCTCTCACGGAAGTGCCTGCTGAACCAGTGCGGCCGGTTGCTGCGGTCGGGCCAGTCGCTGCCGTTGCTGGTGCCGCGGTCACACCTCTTGCAGCCACCCCTGCTGCAGTCACTTCTGATGCAGTCACTTCTTCTGCAGTCACTTCTGTTGCTCCGCAGGCAGGCGACGACGACGACAGGCCGCTCGCAACGCCACCTGCGTCACAGCAGCTCCGCAGTCTGGTGATACCGCTTCAGACCAGCGGCGATCGCCCGCCCATCTTTGCGCTGCATCACCTCGGCTCGAACGGCGCCCTGTTCCGCCCACTTGCTGGCGAGCTGGGGACGGACCAGCCGATGTACGGCCTGGCGGCCCCGGAGCCAGTCGAGCCCGCTGGTCACGACATTGAAACGATCACGAGAACCTACGTGAACGAGGTGCAACGCCTCGCTCCCACCGGGCCAGTGATCATTGCCGGCGCAGGCCCGGGTGCACTGTTCGCCTACGAGGTGAGCCAGCAGCTTCGAGAACACGGCCGTGATGTTTCGCTGCTCGTGATGTTGGCTGATGATTACAAGGCATCTGAGTCTGTTCCGCGCGATTTTGTCGAACTGCGAGAGCAGGGTTGGACGGGCGTGAAGCAGGCGCTGTCGGCACGGGGCCCGGGTCATCGAATTCGCCGTCAGGCAGAGATTGTTGCGGTCAGAGCTGCACGGAAGCTTGAGCGGCCACTGTCACATCGCCTCCAGGTGCGAGCCCACATTGAGGAGAACCTGGACCACGTCGACGGATGGCAGCATTCGCCCTACCCCGGCAGCGCTCTCGTCATCCGTGGCGCAGAGCATCAGGCGTCTCCTGGGCGCACCCCGGAGTGGGACAACCTGGTCAACGATCTCTCCATGGAACGGGTACCCGGCTGGGGCCTCACCATTCTCGAGGCCCGTCATATCAGGCCCACCGCCGCCATCATCCAATCAACCCTCGCCGCCCTGTAGCTCGCCCATCTTGTAACGCTTCCTCTGAGGAACACGCCCATTGTAACGCTTCCTCTGAGGAAGACGTCCATCTTGTAACGCTTCCTCTGAGGAAGACCCTCGCGACCTGTAACGCTTCCTCTGAGGAAGACGTCCATCTTGTAACGCTTCCTCTGAGGAAGACCCTCGCGACTTGTAACGCTTCCTCTGAGGAAGACACCCGCGACCTGTAACGCTTCCTCTGAGGAAGACGTCGTTTACCGCACGGAATTCCTGCGTATGCGACGCTGGTCTCATGACAGAACCTCGACTTGGCCACGATTATCTGAGCAACCTTGCAATGCCAGAGATTGCATCGTGGCCGATCTTCCCGTTCAAAGGAGAGATGCAGGTACGTACCGTGCGGCCCTTCGAAGCCCAGGACTGGCCTCGCAACGGCGAACCGGGAGCCGAACCGTGTCACTGCGAGTCAGACGATGGCAATACCTGGCCACAAATCTGGTCCGATGAGCGCTGGGTCGTTCGACCGCTGCAGTTCCGCCCCGGTCACGCGCCTCCGGTGCCTGCGTACATGCTCAGCACGGTCGAGCACATGGACATGACCGATTTCGATGATGAGTACGCCGCCGACATGGGCCTGATCACGCTGCGCCTGATGCGGGCGATACATGCCATTGGTCAGATTGGACGGGTTCACGTGAACCGGTGGGGAGACGGCGGCAGCCACTTTCACATGTGGTTCATCGGCCGGCCACTCGGCGCCTGGCAGCTGAGTGGAGTGGCCATGCCAATCTGGGGTCACATCCTCCCCTCTCTCCCCGACGACGTGCTCGCCGCCCAACACCAAATCGTCACAAGCGCTCTCAACACCTGACCCACAAGCCAGCTCCCTCGGGCGGTAGTTGGCAACGCCGGTATACGGTTCGTGCATGGTCTTTCGACCCTCACCTGTGAGCGAACAGGCCCATGGAGCAACAGACGGTCGCGCGGACGTGGACTACCGGCTGTCGCGCCAGGCAACGCTGCGCTCGTATCGCGCGGGCGAACTGTCGCGCCATGATGCCTGCGACGCTCACCCCGAGCTGATTCGAGCCGGTCGCGAGATCGGAACCGAAACCTCTGACGTCTGCCCCGTCTGTGAAGACGCCCATCTGCGACACGTCACCTATGTGTTCGGACCTCGGCTGCCCAGCCATGGCCGATGCATAACCCTGCGAGGCGAGATGGCCCGCATCGGAAAACGCAAAGGCGAGTTCACCGCCTACGTGGTGGAGGTGTGCCCGCGGTGTTCATGGAATCACCTGGTGCGTCGGTATCCGGTCCCCAAAACTCCAGACATGAAGACTGCTGACGAGAAGCCAGCAGCGGAGTAGCGCGTTGCGCTAGTTCCGGCGGATGCGCTTCTGACCCGCCTGATCCGTGCCGTGCGCGCCAAAGCCCACCTCAATCAGGCGCTTGCGTCCCACCAGTTGAGCTGCAGTGAGCAATGCGACGAAAGCGCCGACGGCAGCAAGCGCAATCTTGCCCGTGCTCGACATGGAGCCCGGAATCGCCAGCACCACGAGCGTGCCGATCAGCCAGATCAGCTTGCCGCCGATTATGCGTTCCAACTCACTTTGGCGAACGTGCTTGCGGCTGCCAGCGAGGGCAATGACAATCGCCCACACGAACTCCACAACGATGCCTATGCCACTGATGATCCAGCCGGACACGCCAACGGCGTCTGCCATGAACACCCCGCCGAGGATGAGCACCAGGCCGCCCACAAGGCAGAAGGTGACATCCACGCCGAGGGTCCATTTTGTGTACTTGTCCGCAGTCACGGCACCCCACGATAGGCCCGCCGGGTGCCGGAAGGACAGACGAACAGTGTCTGACACCGCAAGCCCAACAGGGCAGACGAACAGTGTCTGACACCGCGTGTATGAGGACTATCCGGGGATGCTCGTGCCGTCGACGGTCAGGGTGCCGCCCGGCTGGGTGAAGAGATCAGCACCGACGGGCGATGCGTTGCCGCTGACGGTGGTTCCGTTGACGGTCATCGTTCCGACCGCTGAGTTCCACAGACCGCCGCCTTCCTTGACCGCGGTATTGGCGAACACGGTGCCGCCGTCGATGTCGACGACGCCATTGGCGCTCAGGTGAAAGCCGCCTCCGTTGCCCGGCGCAGAACCAGTGTCGTTCATGGCGAGGCGGACGTCGACGAGGGTCGTGGTGCCAATTGGTTCCTCAGCACCGCCGACGGCTTCAATGCCGCCACCCGCCCGGTTCGAGCTGTTCCGGGCGATGTTGGTGTCGGTAACGGTCAAGTCTCCCTTGTCGTTGAGAATGCCTCCGCCAGAGCCGGAGGCTCCGTCAGCTTCGTTGTCAACGACTGCGCCACCTTCTACGATGAGCGCACCGCCAGCGTTGAAGAGGCCACCGCCGCCATGGTCGGCTTCGGCGCCGCTGGCTACGTTGTGAGAGATGAACGTGTCGGTGACCGTCATTTCGCCGCCACCGTTCCACAAGCCGCCACCTTCCGAAGAGGCCGTATTGAACAACACGCTGCTGTTGGTGACCGTTGCGTCTCCGGCTCCGGTTATGTGAAAGCCGCCACCGTTTCCAGGAGCGGAGCCCGTTGCGTTCTGAAGAAGTTGCACGTTTGTCAGATCGGTGGTTCCAACGTTGGCCTCGATTCCGCCGCCCGCCCTTTTTGAGCTGTTGCGAGAAATGGACGTGCCGTCGACCTGCAGCGAACCCTGGTCGTTCAGAATGCCGCCGCCGGAACCCGCGGCACCAGTTGCGGAGTTTCCATCGACGGAGCCGTTCGTGATGACGACCGTGCCACCAGCGTTGAAGACGCCACCGCCACCCTGGTCGGCCTCTGCACCCTCAGCGGTGTTGTCCGAGATGCGAGTGTCCACCACGGTCATGGTGCTGGAGCCGTTCCAGAGACCGCCGCCTTCAGCAGATGCAGAATTGGAGATGACTCGGCTGTTGGTGATTGTGGAAGTACCAGCGCCAGTGATGTGGAGACCGCCGCCATTTCCGGGGGCTGACCCAGTCGAGTTGCCCTCCAGGAGAATGGCTTCAAGGGTCGTTGTGCCCACGTTGGCTTCGATGCCGCCGCCTGCGCGAACTGCGGTGTTGCCGATGATGTCGGTATTCGACACAGTGAGCTCACCAGCGTTGTTCAGGATTCCTCCGCCGGAGCCGGCAGCTCCATCGGCGATGTTGGCAAGTATTTCGGAGTCCTCAACCGTCATGGTGCCGCCATCATTGAACAGACCTCCGCCGCCCTGATCGGCTTCGACGCCGTTGGCGGTGTTGCCATTGATGGTTGAACCACTGACCGTCATGGTGCCGGCGCCGGAGTTCCACAGGGCGCCGCCTTCAGCCGTTGCCACGTTGGCGGTGAAGTCAGCATTGCGCACGACAACGTCGCCAGCACCTGAAAGGTGGAACGCGCCGCCGTTTCCAGGCGCATCGCCGGTCGTGTTCGCGGTAAACGTCGAGTCCACGATGGTGGTGACGCCGCCGTTGGCTTCGATGGCGCCGCCGGCGCGTGTAGCCCGGTTCGACTCAAACGATGAAAACCAGACACTCATTGTGCCGGTGTTGAGAATTGCCCCGCCAGATGCGGCTGGACCTTCCGCACGGTTTCCGGCAAAGGATGTCAGCTGCAGTTTCGTTGAGCCGGCGTTGGCGATGGCGCCGCCGCTACCGACGATGGGATCATCGCCACCGCGGGCGTAGCCGTTGACGATGGTGACACCACTCAAGGTGAGTGAGCCGGTCTCGGTGACGTCGAAAGCACGGTCGAGCCAGTCGGTGTCGATAGTCGCGCCGAACCCGCTGATGCGCACGTCACCATTGATATCCAGGTCGCCGGTCATGCTCGCTTCCTCGTCCACATCGTCGTTCTCGTTCTCGATGGTGAACGTGTATGTGCCTGAGGGCAGTGCGATCCGGACCGGTCCGTCGGTTGCCTCAGCTTCCTGGATGGCCGCTCGCAGGCTGCACTGACCGCTTTCATCAGCGCACGTGCCGTCGCCTGGGGTGGCGTCGACGCTGTCACTTGTCGAGTCAACAGCCAGTCGCTGGGTCGCGGCGAGAGCCGGACTCGCCACGACGACGGTCGAAAGGACCATAAACAGTGCGGTGAGAGCAGCGATTGCGCTCCGGCGTTTGCCAGCCATTGTGTGCCTCCAGAGAACGATGATGTTCTGTGTTCGGGCCCCAGCACTGATTGGATTGGATTGGATTGGGTTGACGAACTCGGCCCTGCGGCGGTTGCAACAAAAGGAAAGGATGACAAACCCAGCCTGTGGTCACCGACTTTCCGCCTGACAGGTTCTTCGCGCCTGACCAGCCTCAGCCTCGCTCGGCCTCGTTCAGCGTGGCAGGTTGACCTGCTCATCAACCTCAGTGGATGCGCTGACGGGTCCCATGCGCATGAGGGCGATCGAACCGGCAGCGATGATACTTGCCCCATAGGTCACAAGGATCATGGCTGGGTCCTCGACGACCTGTGCCGGATCGATCGACCTGATGAACGGAGCGCTTGCGATGGCCAGGACAAAGGCGAGTCCAACAATCCACCGCAGATACCCGACTACCAGGTTGGTGATTGGGCGGTTCTCAAAGAGCCACAGGGCGAGTACCGCCTGCAGCATCAGATAAAAAATGGACGGGTTGACTGCCCCGATGATGATGAAGTTCAGGTTCATTGTCATGCCAATGAAAATCCCGATGTTCATGCGGTGCGCGGTCAAAATGCTCAGGCCAGCCAGGAGCTGACCCGCCGGGATCAGCACGACCAGCACCAGGGCACCGGGGAGAAGAACATGGTCGAGGAGTGGCTGATACCACGGAAGGGTGAGTTCCTCATGTTCGGCGACAAAGGTCCGTATGACCGTCTCATCCCACCATTCACGTGCAATGACCTTCTCGGTCGCCGCTCGAATCCACCCAAGGCCGATGAACGTCTCGACAAGCACGATCCACGATGGACGATCTGCGAAGCGCTGTTGTAGGAGATCACGCAGAAGATCAAAGAGATCACGGAGTCGGTTCATCGGATCTCTCCACATCAATGGGTTGGGGAACAACCGAAGGTCCGACTCTGCGCTGGGGCGCTGAGCCGAACCGACGGTGACAATGTCAGGTACTGAATGTCAGTTACTGAAGGTCAGTTCAAAGGGGTCTGGTGCTGATCAGCGTGTTACTGATTCGAACCAGCGTGCGTCAGTCGGAGTCGCCGACCGGCCAGAACAAGGATGCCTGCGCCCAGTGAAACCAACGCAGCTCCAAAGAAGACAGAAGTGCTGTTTGAGTCCGTGGCCGCAAGGGCAGGCGATGTGAGTGTGGTGTTGGCGGTGAATCCGAAATCTGGCGTTGCGGTAGCTGGAACGGCCGTTGCAGGAACAGCGGTAGCCGGAACGGCTGTTGCAGGAACAGCGGTAGCAGGAACGGCTGTTGCAGGAACAGCGGTAGCAGGAACGGCTGTCGCTGGAACAGCAGTCGCCGGAACAGCAGTCGCCGGAACAGCAGTAGCCGGAACAGCCGTCGGGGTCACTGCGAGCGTCGAACCATCGAGTTGGGCTCGAATTGCGCCTTCGGGCTCAACATCGGTGTGAATATTGACGTAGTGACCGGCCAGGTCCTCGGTGACCATCATCGCAATCTCCGGCGTTGAGAACACACAAGCCTTCTCACCGCTGATTGGCACGCCAAGGTTGATAACCGGAGCGCCGTCCATTCCGAGGTCACCAACATGAATATGTGCTGCGGTCACCGTGTCAATGTTCTCGAACGTCATGGTGAAACAGACTCGGCCGGTCGCCGGGTCGATATCGATCTCAGCGTTTCCAGATCCGTCGGCATCTCTAGACGGCAGCAACGGAACAGAGATTGCGGTCGTGGCGGGCGCCGGCGTCGTTGCCTGAAGTTGGCCGCGGATTGCTCCGGCGCGAAATTCAGCGTTGTGCAGATTGACGTAGTGTCCGGTTGGGTCGGCCGTGATGGCTTCGATTGCCGCATCGGTGGATGAGACGCAACCGTTGAGTCCATTTGCCGGTATTTCGAGGTCGACGAGCACACCGCCCTGATCATTCTCGCCTCCGATGTGAATGTGCGCCACGGTGACTTCAGCGATGTTCTCGGCCGTGATGGCGAAGCAGATGTCGCCTCCGGGGTAGAAAGTGAAGGTGGCGGTGCCGGATCCGTCAAGGTCACCGAAGCCAAGCCCGTCCAAGTTCAGTGACAGGTCATTTGTGGTGGATGACGTTGCTGCGATCTGGCCTCTCACCGCTCCTGACATTGACTCGTCAGTGTGGACGTTCACGTAGTGGCCAGCAGGATCGGCAAGAATCGTCTCAACGTCCGCCGGTGCTGCGTCGACACAACCCATCAAGCCGTTCGTCGCGAAATCGAGGCCGACCAAGATAGCTCCGGTGTCGCCCGCTTCACCGATGTGAATATGAGCCGCGTTGACGGTTTCCATCGTGTCCGTTGTGATCTCAAAGCAGATCTCGCCGGTGGTCGGATTGAAATCCATCACCACGGATCCGGTTGCCGCTGGGTCACCGGTGGGCATGAGGTCAAAGGTGCTGGTCTGATTGACGCTCGGTGTCGTCATGGCCAGTTGGGACCGGATGGCACCTCCTGGAAACTCAGCAGTGTGGACATTGATGTAGTGATCTGCGGGCGCAGCTTCGATGTCAGCAATGACCGACGCAGGAACGGGGACGCAACCGCTGAGGCCGTTGTTGGCGATGTCGAAGTTCACGACGACTGGTCCTGCTGACCCGGCCGCTCCGAGGTGGATATGCGACGCAGTCGCCGCACCGATGTTGTTTGTTGTCAGCGTGTAACACACCTCGCCCGCCGACGAGTTGAACGTCAGGTCGACAGTCCCGGTCCCATCCGGATCACCGTTTTGGGTGGAACTCAACGTCGCCGTGGAGTTGGTGTGATCAGCTGATGCAGCTGGCGCCGCAGCGACGATAGCGACCATCGTGAACGCTGCGAACAGAAGAAGTTTGTGGAAAACGCGCATCGGGTATGCCTCCGAGGGCCCCGAGCATTAGGGACCAGGTTGATATCGAGTTTGAAACTGAATGTAGGTGGTGCCGCTAACCGACCGGAACTCTATAGGGCAGTTCCTGTTCCCACAAGCACTGGCGACAACGCCACCCAATGCGAGAGCAGGTTGAGGTCAGGTGCCACCTGGACAGATCGGGCAGAAATGGAGGCCCCGGCAAGTCGTTTCAGCACAGCAAATGGAGCCCCTGCGACCGTTCGGAGGAGAGGTCCACACGGATTGGATTCTCCTGCTGTTCGGTTTCGCTGTCGCTCCGAGGGCACAACCACTGACACATTTTCGAGCTGTCAGAGCGGTCGGGCGAAGCTGACCTCATTGCCGTCGGGATCGGTGATGTGGAAGTACCGCTCGCCCCAGGGGGCGTCCTTCGGAGCGGCATGGGGCTCATACCCGGCGTCGATCATGGCTGCGTGGACATCCTCGACACTGGCGACGTGCACAATGACCCGCCCCCAGCGCCCGCCTGGTTCGGCATTCGCTTCGTTTGCCGACAGGTTCACAAACGACCCATCGCCGAGCGTGACGGACGTAAAGGGGGCATAAGGCCCGCCGTAGGCGATCTGGAAGCCGGCACGCTGCCAGAACGCCAACGACGCGGCCATGTCGAGCACCACGAAAGTGATGGCATTGAGTCCCGCCATCAGGTCAAGCCTGCTCTGCGGCGGCCCAGGCCCGCAACACCGTTGCGGCCTCGGCTGCATGGAAGGGCCCGGTTCGCAGACGATGCGCCTGCAGAGCTTTCATGGCCTCACCCACCTGAGGGCCGGGCTCGATGTCCAACAACGTGCAGATGTCCTGACCGGTCAGCGCCACGTCCGTGCTTGTGAGGTCTTCGCTCTTCGCAAGCTGCACCATGCGAGCGCCAAAGTGCGCCAGGTCGACTTCTCCGAAGCGAGCTGTAGCGAGCGTCCATGCGGATTCGCTGTTTCCCTTTGCGCCCACAACCCAGGTGCGGATTGCTTCGTCAACGGCTGGGTCCCCCGGCGCGTAGGCCGACGCCATTGGATCAAGCTCGAGCGCGCTGGTGATCGTACGACCGATTGCCCGCTCATCGTGCTTCGAGAGCTTCAAACCACGAAGAACGTCCGCCTGCAACGCGCCTGCTTCAACGACAGGCAACACAAGCGCTGCGGTCCGGAGCCACCAGGGTGCCGGGGTGCGGCTGGCCAGGTCCACCGACGCTGACCCAGCACCGGGAACGATGCGTTCCAACAGGCCGGTGCTGTGCAGAACGTCCAGACCCACGCGCACATCCTCGGCCGACAACAGCTTTTCCAACTCGTCCCGAATGCGTTCGATTGCGACGATGTCGAGCCGCTCGCGCAACGTGTGCGCTGCTTCGAGCAACTCAGGGGTTGGTTCCAGCCGATACCGGTTTGCGAAGCGAGCGGCCCTGATCATGCGAAGCGGGTCGTCCGTGAAAGAAACACTGGGCGCCAGCGGTGTGCGCAGACGACGGGCCGCCAAATCGGCAACGCCATTATGGGGATCGATCAATTCACCCACCGGAATCTCATAGGCCATGGCGTTGACCGTGAAGTCGCGTCGGGCGAGATCGGCGAAGATGTCGTCTCCGAACGCCACCTCGGGCTTACGAGAGTCCGGCACGTACACCTCGGCCCGGAACGTGGTGACCTCGATGGACCGACCATCCTTCTCGCAGCCAATGGTGCCGAAGCGTTCGCCCTGAGTCCACAACGCATCAGCCCAGTCACCGACAATCTCTTTGATCTCGGTGGGGCGGGCGTCGGTAGTGAGATCGATATCGCTGTCACCGCAGAGCGGCGTGTCGAGCCACAGGTCACGCACGATGCCGCCCACGAGGAAAAGGCTCCGGTCTGCGGCCGCAAACCGATTGGCCAGCTCATCAACCTCGGCGAGTACTGACGGAAGGTAAGAGAAGCTCACGGGGCTGATTCTGTGCCAGCGGTCTCTCCACCCGCACGGCTGTCAGCTGCGTTGCCGGAGTCGAAACGATGCCACATGGCGGCAACTGCGTCGACTGCTTCGTTTCCCGGACCGCCGGAACTGGCTGCTTCGGGTCGATAGTCACTGTCCACAAGTGCGGCGATGGCCGCACCGGTGGAAAGGGCCAGACCCTCCAGGTCGTAGCCGCCTTCGAGAAACACCACTCGCCTGCCGGGTGCAGACACCTCAAGCACTGCGCGGGTGAGGTCGGCGTAGTCGCCGGCGGTGAGGGCCATATCGGCCAGCGGGTCACGGCGATGAGCGTCGAAGCCCGCACTGAGCAGCAGCCAGGTGGGCTGGAACACGTCAACAGCGGGGCGCGCAATCTCATCCCAGGATCGCCGGTACACATCGCCTGTCGCGCCGGCCGGAAGCGGCACGTTGATGGTGGTGCCACTGCCGGCGCCCGCACCCGTTTCGTGCATTGCGCCGGTGCCAGGGTAGTGCGGGAACTGGTGCAGAGAAATGAACATGACGCGAGGGTCGGCGTAGAAGATGTCCTGGGTTCCGTTGCCGTGATGCACGTCGTAGTCAACAATCAACACCCTCTCGCCGAGATCGGCCAGATGACGCGCCGCGACGGCAACGTTGTTGAAGACGCAGAACCCCATGGACCGTGTACCCGTTGCGTGGTGGCCCGGGGGACGGACCGCACAGAACGCCGCGTCAGCTTCTCCTGCGCGCAGCGCCTCAACCGCCTGCAGGCCGGCGCCCGCAGCGAGCATCGCAGCATCCAGCGACCGAGGAGCAAGGACTGTGTCCGCATCGAGATGACCGCCGCCGCTTGCCGAAAGGTCACGCGCCGCCGTGATCATTGACGCACCATGCACCGCGCTGATGGCATGCGCGGGGGCAGATTGGGCTTCCACGAACGTGAGCGCTTCGTGCAGACCGGACTCAGACAGACCCTGCGACAACGCCCGCAAACGATCGGGACGCTCCGGATGGCCCGATCCGGTCAGGTGCTCCAGATAGCGATCATGGGTGAGAAACAAGACGCTCATGGCTCAACACTAATGCTGGCTTCTCCAACTTCACCGATGGTTACCCTGGCGCGATTAGGACATTTACTGGTCCCGAACACTATGCTCTGTCTCGCATGAAACGGACCCTTGCCACGTCGATCTCACCGACGAGACCTCACACGATCCAGCCGGCGACCGAGCCCGCCGCTCTCAGCAGCGCCCGTAAAGGAGCCGCGAACGGTCCGCAGCCTGAGCGCCCGTCGCAGTGGCTGAAAGCCCGACGGGCAGTAGATGTGGTGGTGGTGCTCGTAACTGCGCCAGTCACCGTTCCACTCGGACTACTCACCATGCTGGCGGTTCTGATTCAGGACCGAGCCATCCCCCTCGTGCGCATCAATCGAGTGGGGCGCCACGGCACGCTGCTCCAGATTGTCAAGATTCGCACCATGCGAGACGTCCAGGGGTCCGGCCCGTCGATCACATCCTCCACGGACAGCCGCGTGACGCAGCTCGGATCCGTGCTTCGCAGTTTACGCCTCGACGAACTTCCCCAACTGGTCAGCGTGCTCAGCGGCAAGCTGGCGCTCATCGGCCCACGCCCCGAGACCGCCATGTTCGTTAATCTGTCAGACGACAACTGGAACACCGCGTTGTCGGTGCGGCCCGGTATTGCCGGTATCACCCAGATTGTGGCGTCTCCGTGGGAAGCGACAGAGCTGGACCTTTCGAACCCGGAAGCCCGCTACCGCGATGTTGCTGTTCCGGCCAAGCTGGCAATCGACGTGTGGTACGCCAACAACGCATCCCTGCGCCTCGACGCGGTGATCTGCACCTCACTGATCTCGATGATGGTGTTCGGCCGGACATGGACGCGTGCTCACCAACTTGTTGCAGAGAACGTGCCTGCAGCCGAGCCGCTGCTTGCCAGGTTCAGACCTGACGCTTGAGCGCGGGCCCTGTCGGTTGGCGCTTCCGAGACCACACCACCCAGCCCTTCCTGATCGGCCCCACCTGGACGGCGCAGTGTTCCTTCTAGACGGCGCAGTGTTCCTTCGCGATTGACTCGACCGCGTCCACCACGAATGACTGTTCGTCCTCGGTCATACTGGGAAACAGCGGCAGCGAAATGATGCGACTGAACAGATCCTGGGCAACGGGGAGATCCGATGGTGCATACCCATAGTGATCACGGTAGAGGGTGTGCATATGCAGCGGCTTGTAGTGCACGCTTGTTCCGACCCCTGCGACGTTGAGTGCTTCGATAAAGGCATTGCGGTCGATGGTCAGCGTGTCCAACGCAAGACGGATGACGAACAGGTGAGCAGCCGTCTCGGTCAGCGGTCCCTGATCCATGACATCGACGCTGGGATTCGACGCAAACGCGTCGACATAGCGCTGAACACGCGTCCGTCTGGCGTCGGCAAATTCGTCGCAGCGTTCGAGCTGGACTCGTCCGATTGCAGCAGCGATATCTGTCTGGTTGTACTTCCATCCGGCCATCGCAATGTCGTACTCCCACCGTGCGCCAGCCCGGAAACGATTCCAGGCATCGCGGGACAGTCCGTGCAGTGACAACGACCGGGCTTTGGCAATCAGGTCGGCGTCGGGGCTTGTCATCATGCCGCCCTCGCCGGTGGTGATGTTCTTGTTCACGTAGAACGAGAAACACGCAGTGGTGGGAAACGAGCCCACCCGCTGGCCATCAATAGTTGTTGGCAGGGCATGCGCTGCGTCTTCAATGACAACGCCTCCGAATTCCCTGGCAAGCTCAACCGCCCCTTTCAGGTCCGCCGGCCCGCCGCCGTAGTGCATCACCATGATCGCCCGCGTCCGGGCGGTGACGCGCGAGCGAGCGTCAGCGATGTCGATTCCCATCGTGAGCGGATTGACGTCGACGAGGACAGGAGTCGCTCCAACCGCAATGCAGACCTCGGACGTGGCTGCAAACGTCATGGTTGGCACCAGCACTTCATCACCGGGTCCAATGTCGTGCGCAATCAACGCCAGATGCAACGCAGCAGTGCACGAATTGACAGCCAGTGCATGATCTGCGCCAACGTATTCGGCGAACTCCTCCTCAAAGGCACGGCAGTGCTTGCCGCTGGTGAGCCAGCCGGACTGCAGCACCTCAGAGACAGCCTCGGATTCTGCAGGGCCCAGATCAGGTCGAAAGAAAGGTACGGTCATTTTCGGTGGCTCTCCATCTCGGTGATGAGTTCCTGGCCGCGCTCCAGGATTGGATCCAGTGATGCACGAACGTCATCGTCAAGGAACGATGACCACGGCCCGGTCGCCGAGGGACGGGATGTGTCAGCGATGAAACTGGCGCATCGGTCGGCGTCGGGAATGTCCAGCGCGTTTGCAATTCGTTTCATCTCGTGAGGGTTGTCGCACAGTTCCTGATAGTTGGTGACCACCGCGTCGATGCCGTTGCGCATGGCGTTCGCAGTCGACTCGAGGCAACGGAGCCACTGCTGGCCGGCCACCCAGGCCACACCACGAGAGGCAAGGTCATCTTCAAGGCCGTCATAACGCACACCCCAGACTCTTGGTGAGAGTGCGCTGCTCTCAGGCTGGACTCGAGCCCGAACCAGGCCCGCCCCGACCTTCGCAAGGTACGGCAGATCTGCCGGTCGAAAGATCGGGAGTTTCGAGGCCCACCGTTGCCAATCGTCGCCTCCAGTCCACTGGGCATGGCTGGATTGGATCACCTCACGGCCATCTCTGGTCACCACCAGAACTCTGGCATCCGGATAGATGGCCTTCACGAACGGGATTCGGAGTGAGTTCCCAACCGTCTTCTCGACAACTTCCTGATGAGCCGCAGTGGGGGCAAGCGAATCAATCCGGCTGCGAATGCGTTTCGCAATCTTTGGGGTGGCAAGCTCCGGCGTGAACTCATCATGGGGATGTCGATGGTTGCCCAGTCGCCACACAAAGCTCACGTCATGGTCGATGGGGACCAGGGTGTCGGACTCAGCGAGGGCATCGCGAAGAAACCGAGTGCCGGATCGGGCGGCTCCGATAACGATGACCGGCCGGATGCTTGCCGTCATCTGCTGATTCACGGGCAAAGCCCCTCGCTCGTGTCCGGTTCCACAAACCACCCGCTCATCTCACCAACAATGGACGATGCGTCCCACGATTGATAGAACGCGTCGGCTGCAACGTACCAGCGATGCCGTTGGCGATACCCATTGAGCGAAGCAGAAACACTCGCCTCGCCTTCGTGGCGCACAACCATCTGCGGCATCCACAGAACAGGCACGCCCAGCACATGGGCCTGTTCACCAAAACCGTACTCCTCGCCGAACAATGGGCCCTCATGGAAGACCCCACCGGCGGCGAAGTATCCCGATCCAAACACCGTGTAGGCGCCGTAAGCGGCGTACATCTTCGTGAATGCGGGGAGGTCAGCGTGCGGGTTCTGCTGGTACCGGCGCCGGAGCCAGTAGAGCTGTCGGAAGGCAATATCGGCAATCAGGAACCGCTGCCGCACCTGATCTCGTCGCCTCCGATTGAAGCCACCGCTTCGTTCAAGTATGTGGGGGTTGGTGCGATACGACCGACCCGCCTCAACAATGTCAGGCGCCAGAATCCATCGAGTGTCACCGGTGTGCTCCCGGGCCTGTTCCACCACGCTCAACAGCTCACCGCAATCGAACGTGAGGTCAACGTTGCACAGCACGACCGCGGTATACGAAAGTTCGCGGTTCCCTGCATTCTCACGCACAGCAGTGAGTGCTTCGCGGGCACCGCCAACAAAGCCGGGGTTGTGGGCGAAGTGCAGGTACCTGATTGGACCCTGCGGCGCTCTGGACAGCCACCCGGAAGGGTTTGGCGAATTGTCGACAATGACCAGATGCACTGGGGAAGTTTCCTCCGAAGATCCTGTAACCGGGTCCTGCGTGAACGAGGTGACAAGGTCGTCAACGAGTGCGGGAGTCTTGTACGCAACCGCGATCACGAGTACTGGTGCAGCTTCAGACACGGAGTTAATCTAGGACCCAGTTCGGTGCAACCCGTTGTTCAGATTGCGCGAATGTGTAGCAGTTGGATGGCCGCTGAAACGTGACTGGCTTGCATCAGTGCAACCCGGACCAGAACGTGGAGCGTCCGGTGAGGCTGAGAATGAGCCGAAGCACACGATGCGAGGTGTCGGAGATCTCATAACCGTCGGGTAGCGACGAGACCCCCTCGGCGGGCACAGCCATGCACGTTTCAACCGCGGCCACCACCTCATCGGTCTCCAGGCCGCACATGATGATTGCGCCGGCGTCAAGGCCCTCGGGCCGTTCCATCGAATCGCGGATGGTCACGGCGCTGAATTCAAGAATGGACGCTTCCTCGGTGATGGTGCCGCTGTCAGACAGGACACACGCCGCATCGAGTTGCAGCCGGTTGTAGTCGTTGAATCCGAACGGTGGGTGGAAAACGATCCGGCTCTCGCGTTCGATGGCCTCAGCAGTTTCGCCCAGTCGATTCCGGGTTCGAGGGTGCAGCGAAACCAACACCGGCTTGTTCCAGCGCTCCCCCACCGCCGTCACCGCATCAATCAGTTTTGCGAGGCGACCAGGATGATCGACGTTCTCCTCCCGATGCGCAGATACCAGGAAAAACTCCCCCGGTTCCAGATCCATGTCGGCCGTGACTGTCGACGCCTCGATTTTCGTCCGCTGACGATCCAGCACCTCCCTCATCGGTGATCCCGTGAGGTGGATCCGCCGGGGCTCCAAGCCCTCAGCCAGAAGATTCCGGCGAGCGTGCTCGGTGTACACAAGATTGAAATCCGCAGTGTGATCAACAATGCGCCGGTTGACTTCCTCAGGGACATTCGCATCAAAGGAACGGTTTCCCGCTTCCATATGAAACACCGGCACTTTCATACGCCGGGCAATGACCGCCGCAATTGCGCTGTTGGTGTCACCGAGGATGAGCACCGCATCGGGAAGCTCATCGAGCAGAACGGCTTCTGTCCTGACCATGATGTCGCCGTAGGTATGGGCCAAAGATTTGCGCGACGCATTCAGGAAGTGGTCTGGGTTTCGCAGGCCAAGGTCCGTGAAGAAAATCTCACTCAGTTCAGGGTCCCAGTTCTGTCCGGTATGGACCAGCACATGATCAATGGTCGGCGCGGTATCCAATCGGGCGATCACCGCCGACAGACGGATGATCTCCGGGCGAGTACCAAGGATCGTCATGACCTTCATTGATCCACCCCCGTTTCTGGTGCAAGTACTGGATCGGGGAACGTATCCGGGTTTGCGGCATCAAAATGATCTGCGGCCCAAAACAGCGTTGTCGCAATCTCAGATCCGGTGTTGACAATGCGGTGCGTGGTCAACGGGGGCATGTCTATCCACACCGGCTCGTCTCCCGTGACCTTGAAGGTCTTCACGTCGTTGGTCAGAACACGACGGGTCGAGATGGTCGCCGACCCGCCGATGACGATGAAGCGCTCGATCTTGTCCAGATGAAAATGGTCACCACGACTGATGCCGGGAACCGTGGTCGAAACCGATGTCTGCCCCAGCCCGTCAGATCGGCAGGCCTCCGCAAATGAACCCCGATCATCCGCGTGGTTCACCAGGGACTGCGGGTAGAAGTCGGCCAGATAGAGATGGGATCGGACCATGTTGAACATCTGCAATTCGAACCGGTCAGCGCACAATGGGACAGTGAAATCCTCGACGTAGCGCGAGTGCAGGCGAGAGACCATCTGCCATGCATCGACCACGGAGATCTCCCTCCCGTGCATTCGCTCTCGCTCACCGACGGTTTCACCGCCACTTCGAACGAAGTCGAGTATGCGCTCGGCCACGTCCTGAGCATGTACGAGTTCAAGCTGACCGTCTCCGTTGACCACCGGCTCGGCCCCAGCCGCGACCGACCAGGCAAACGTGGCAACAGCTGAGTTGTAGTTGGGTCGGCCAAACTCGCCAAAGACATGCGGCAGAACCAGGTCCACAAAGGCAGCGTCAACGTCAGCCTGATGTTCGCGCAAATGATCAGCGCCCTGGGCCTTGGAAGCGGCGTACGGATTCGTCGATTGCGAGTCTGCTTCTGCTTGGACGGAGTTGAGGTAGAGCACGGGAATGCGTCGACCGGTTCGTTGCATCGCATCTACAAGCGCCTCAGCCATCGAAGCGTTGGCGCTGTAGTCGCTGGCATCCCTGGGCCGATTCACTCCCGCGGCGTGCACAATCACATCTGCGGACCTGACGAAACGGTCAAGCGCTTCCTCGCTGCCGAAGGTGTCGCGATCTGCAACGACCACAGTGAGGCCCTCCACCAGCGCGAAGCGGGCGTGAATGTGCCAGCCGAGGAACCCCCCAGCCCCGGTCACGCCAACGACGGGCGCCTGGCTCATCGAGCCTTCCACCGCGCAAGATCTTCCTGTATCTCGGGCAGATCCTGCAACAAGGAGATGGTGGCGTCCAGATCCAGACGTTCCGTATTGTGCGAGTGGTAGGCCTCGGTATGGGTGGACGTGTCCTGACCGACCGTGAAGTACTTCGTGTAGTCGAGACCTCGACCATCCATGCGAATGCGAAGGTAGTCACCTTCATCAGTTGAATTGCGGAGCTCCTCCACCGTGGCGAGGGTTTCGAACAGCTTCTCGCCGTGGCGGACGCCGATGATCTCGATGGGATTGTCCGCGTCAAAAAGCTGCCGAACCCCCTCAGCCAGCGTTCCGACAGAAGCAGCCGGGGCCTTGCGGACAAACGTGTCGCCCGGTTCGGCTCTGGTGAACGCGTAGTCCACGAGTTCAACGCCGACGGACAGAGGCAACAGGAAGCGGGTCATCTCGGGATCAGTGATCGTCAACGGCAGCCCGGACATGACCTGTTTCACAAACAACGGAATGACAGACCCGCGGCTGTACATGACATTGCCGTACCGTACGACGCTCACAACACTTGCGGCTGCTTCGTTGCGGGCCTGCGCCTGCGCGATTTTTTCCATCAGCGCCTTTGTCATGCCCATTGCGCTTACGGGCAGCACCGCTTTGTCCGTTGACAGGCAGACCACCGATGAGACCCCTGCTCTGGCCGCACAATCGATGACGTTCGCACTCCCGAGCACGTTGGTCAGCACCGCCTGCAGAGGGAAGAACTCACACGACGGGACCTGCTTGAGTGCCGCAGCGTGGAAGACCAGATCAACACCAACAAGCGCTGCGTCGAGACTGCGCTGATCACGTACGTCGCCAATCCAGAAATCCAGACGCGGGTCGACAAAATCGAGACGCATATCGTTTTGCTTTGCTTCATCGCGGCTGAAGATCTTCACCCGGGCGACCCCTCCTTCGAGGGCGCGCCGAGTCATCTTTCGTCCGAAGGATCCTGTCCCTCCGGTGATCAACACCGTCTTATTCTGGTAGCTCAACTTTTCCTCAGCAATGGCAGCGATTCAGTTGTGAGACTACTCGTCATCAACTTCGAAGGTGGTCACGCAGGATCAGGGGTGGAGTAGCCGAGGAGACGAAGTCGTCTCTCGTGATCCTCGCTCACAACGGTCACGGTGTCGACGCCCTGACCACTACCACCATCCGGAACTGTGGGCACAGGCCTGGTGATCGAGTGGGCCTGTGCACGCACCACTTCCTCCGACACGTCCAGTCCGCAGAAACGAGCGCATGCGCTCAGCTCTGTTGTCGGGTTCTCAAGCAGCCTCTCATAGTCAACAACATGGGTCGCGACGCCTTTCGCCGACACCAGCACCTCGTTCTGTATCTCGCGATAGGTAAGCACGATCTCAAGAGCCCCCTCCGCCGACAGCGCTCGCCAGCCATCGACAAGCAGCGGCCGACCGAGGATTGGCCTGCGACTGCCTCGAACACTTGACTCTGCCTCAATTGCCCTACGCACCGCGCGTGTACGCACGAGGAGACTTTGAGCGGCGTTGCGCGGATCCCGCTGAATGGCAACCACCTGTAGCTGAGGAAAGACACTGCGCCAAAGAGGCAACAGGTACGTGTTACGAGGGTCCTTCCATCCCCAACGACCAGCAAGACGATCGCGTCGATCGCCCAGACCCCAGAACTCGACCGCAGCCGACGACTGCACGTGTTCGTGCAGGGGCTCGCTGAACGACGTCAGATCCTCGACCCCGCTCAGCGAGGAAGCGACCACCCGCGGAGTCGTCCAGTGCCCCCCGGCCTCGTAGGAGAGTCGCCGGTTCAGGCGCTGAAAGAACGTGGACTCCGCATGACTGTCCTGACGCGCTCCGAGGAACAGTCCCATCTCTCCCAGCCGTTGCGCGACAGCGGAGGTACCCGAGCGGTGCGAACCGAGAAGCAGGGTCGGTGGGTGGACAGTTTCGAACATCGCCAGAATGTAGGCGACGATTCCGATGTACGAGCGGCAGACTGGACAATCGCGCTTCGGATGCGCAGTTGTCTTCTTCTTCTCGAAAATGGCCTGCGTGTGTAGGATCCAGCCCCAGATGAACACCAGCAACCGCACCGAGGCGGGCACATCTCGGAAAGAAGGCTCTGAACAGGCGCCCCACGTCGTGCTCGTGCACCGCTACTTCTGGCCCGACTCACCTCCCTATGCCCGGATGCTGTCCAGCATTGCGCAGCGTCTTGCAGCCGACGGGTTCCGTGTCACCGTCCTCACCGCGCAGCCCAGCTACGGCGGAACTGACGCTCACAAAGCGGCGCCGGCGTGCGAAACCAGCAATGGCGTCACCATCCGTCGGCTCCGCCTCCTGCCAGAACGCAAGAGTCAACTCGCACGCCGCGTGATGAACCTGGTGGTGTTTGCAGCCAAGACAAGTGCGCACATTCTTCGAGCAGACGCCCCGACCGTGGTGATGGCGGCAACCACCCCTCCCCTTCTGGTTGCGATGATGACCAGCCTCGCCGCCCGAGCCCGCGGCGCGGCCTTTGTGTACCACAACCAGGACATCTACCCGGAAGTGCTCGGCACCAGTCAACAAGCCAGCCGCCGTCTGTTTCGGAGCCTTGCGCAACGGGCCGACACCCGCACTGGCAGGAGGGCTGAGCGGGTTGTGGTGCTCAGCAGTGACATGGCCAGTACCTGGGAGCGGCGCGGCATAGCAAACGCCAAGCTGGCCACAATCAACAACTTCTTCGATCCCGAACCGCAAACCGACCCTGCATCGATGAACGTCACGCCGGTGCCGACCGGGAGACGGCGGCTGGTCTTTGCCGGCAACGTCGGCCTCTTTCAGGACCTCGAAGCTCTCATCGTCGCCGTGGGACGTGTTGATGATGACCGACTCGAGCTGATTGTGGTCGGCGACGGTGCCGCGCTCGAACAATGCGAGCAGGTGGCGTCGCACCACACCCACTTCGTGGGCCGCACCGGCGCCCCTGAGGCGCAGGCGTGGATTGAATCAGCCGACGCGTGCATTGCGTCGCTGCATCCGGGACTTATCGAATACGTCTACCCCAGCAAGACCTTCTCCTACCTTGCATCTGGCAAGCCGCTCTTTCTCCGAGTCGAACCAGAGAGCGAGCTCGGTGAACTCGTTGCGGACAACGAACTCGGATGGGTGGTTCCACCAACAGACGCCACCGCACTCGACCAGGCGCTTCGATCCTTCGCCGGCGCTTCGGACCCGACGTTGCAGACGATGAGCCGTTGCGCCGCCGAAGTTGCTGAACGACGGAACCGAGACTCGGCGCTTGATGACTGGGTGCGGCTCTTTCGTGCGCTCACCAGCGAACAGCCGCGTTAACCCTTCCGGGCCAGAACCGGGAATCAGGTTGCTTGATCAAGCCCTCGGACGCCAACTGTGCGGGACCACCCCGCCAGGACAATGATTGGCAGCATCAGCGACCATTGCAAACCAACTGCACGGGCAAGCGGGTTCGCCGCCGTCGAAATCGCCAGCGCAATGGAGGCAACGACCGACGCACGAACGAGCATCCGGGCTGTTGGGCTGTTCAGCGCCGAGAAGCGAGCACGAATCTGTCGCCACGCGACCACGACCGCCACGCCGTAAAGGGCGACCCCAATCACGCCCGACTCGAAAAGAAGAAGGTGGTAGGACAGCTCGGCGCGCCACGGACGGGGTATCTGTTCGAACTCCGCCCCGAGTTCAAAGCCCCTCCACGTGTAGAACTCATCAGACACTGCCCCGGCCCCGTGGCCGAAAAACGGCCGTTCGGACCAGCCGTCAAGGAGTGAACGCGCCTGTAGCCGACGCACGGCCGAACTGCGACCAACCCGCGCGTTGCCCTCACTTTCGAGCACGCCGACCGCTGCGAGCAGGTCTCGCGGCACACGAAGGGGTTTGAGGCCCACCAGGATCATCATCACCGCCGCGCACACGACGCCGAGGCCCAGAACCATCCAGCCGCGGCGACTGTTCGTGCTGCGAGGTGCGCCGGGGTGACCAAAACCGACTCGGCCGACCAGCCAGATCAGGGCCGGCGTCAGCAGTACAACGCCAATAAGTCCCTGTCGACCGGACAACAACATGGTCATCAACCCGACTGCGCAGGCACCCAGAACGAGAGGTCCATTCCGCAGCGTGACGCCCTGGCGAGACGAATCCCAACCCACGGTCACCAGAAATGGAACCGCTGCAATCAACGACGATGCGCCGGAGAAACTCACCCGAATCAGTCCGTCTTCGCGATCGCTGACGGCGCCAGGCGTGACGAAGAGTATGAGCGAGTCCCCGATTCCACTCAACAGCATGAACATCGCAGTCACCACGAAGACCGTGCCAATCGCAAGCGCACTCGGGAGACGTTCGACCCCCCACCGATCTGCAACATAGGAGATGGCAAACCACAGCACCGGTCCACCAACGAGGGCAATGCCAACGTCACGCCAACCGGGATTTGACTCCAGCACTCCAAGCCCGACCGGCACTGTCGCGGCCGCAGCAAAACCCAGGATGAGAACGGGCAGAAAATCGAGACGGCCTCTGCGGAGGTCAACGAGAAGGCGCAGCCCACCGATTGCAGCCGTCAACGCAAGCATGGGCACAAGCACATGGAATCGGCCGGAGGGAAGGAACATCAGCACGACAAGCACGCCGAGCAGCCACAGATTCGAAGCCAGCCGTCCCGAAGCCACAACTGAAGTGGGCAGATTCATGAGCCGGGCCGGGGCGGTTTCGCCGTTGACCTTTTCACGCATTGTCGGTACCCAGAATGAAGAAGAGCGGAGTCCCCACCAACCATTGCGGCACCAAGCCGCAGTCATGGTCGTCCCACCACGTCTGATCCGCTTCGCTGGGAAGCACGCTGCTCAGCACGAACACGCCAAAGCGGTCATCACACTGATGGACAAGCGTCTCCACCGGCCCACCGTCATCCCCGACGGGGGCGGAACTGACGGAGAGCCCAAACTCCGCCAACGCATCTGCGATGGAGTGGGAGTAGCCGGGCCCGTCGCTTTGCATGAGCCAGCCTCGACCCGAGTTTCGAAAGCCGCCACGTTTGTTCGCATCCTGGTGAAACGCGTCCAGTGCAAACGCGTCCATCGCATTGCGAACTTCTGTCGCCCATGCGGCCCGCTCAATGTCAACTGCGCCTATCGGTGCTTGCAACGTACCAAACCCGCCGCTGGCAGGATCAGCGCGAAGTCCATCGATGACAAAGGCGCTCAGCACGACCAACACCACCCCAATTCCAAGCAGCGCGGCAGAACCGACTCGCACGCTGCGAGCAAATTCCGCATCAGTAGAGACGTCCCGTCCAGCTGGTATCACGAGAGGTACCGTAGTGTGCATGGCGCGCCTGGTGTATGTGGCTCACGGACTGCGTGGGAGTTTGTATACCAGTCTTGCCTTGGCGAAACGACTACGAGACGACGGCCACGAGGTGACCTTCATAACGTTTCGCGACGTCAGTGCTGACGTATCCCAGGCAGGCTTCGATCTGGTTCACCTGAGCCGGGGAGACAGGGCGTTCGCCACCTTCCGCTCCGAGGTTGAACGCCGAGGAAAGCTACGTGCGACCCCACTAGGAATACGCCTTCGATCTCGTCTCATTGGCTCCACCGAGGTGCGAGACACCGTTCAACAGATCCGTCCTGATCTGCTGATCATCGACGCGGAAATGCACGCCGCCATCATCGCCACGCGAGCACTGTGCGTGCCGACGGTGCTCGCCATTCCGTGGTTCTCCACGTTCCGGGCGCCGGGACTTCCTCCAATGCACACCAACCTTCGTCCGCCGGAAACGACCCTGGATCGCCTTCGGGTGGAAGCGGCATGGGAATGGGAACTGGTCAAGCGCTTTGCGGATCGACAGCTCGGCTGGCTCTCTGCGCCCGCACTTCGACAAGCCGCAAGACCGTTTCACTTGAACACACCGAACATCCGCACGGTCCGTGCCCTGGCTCGGTTCCACAACGTCGACCTGTCCACCATTGCGTCGTGGCGACACTGGATGGCGCCGTACGTCTACCCGGACATACCCCTCATGACCTTCACTGCTCACGAGATGGACTTCCCCCACGAGCGGCCGGCAATGGTGACCTCGGTAGGGGTCGTGATCGATGAGCAGCGCCGTGAACCCCTGGTGACGGATGTGACTCGGACGCGGTGGCAGTCCTTTCGAGACCGCGCGAAAGCCGATGGCCGACCGCTGATCTATGCATCGATGGGGTCCCTTCAAACGGGAGACGCTGGCTTCTATCAACGCATCGTTTCGGTGTTCACCCGTCGCAAAGAGTGGGCTCTGGTGCTCGGCCTTGGAGCACAGGCTGACATTGGTGCACTGGGTGAACTTCCGGACAACGTGTTGGCCCTGGAGTATGCCCCCCAGCTGGAGGTACTGGACAGCGCCGCGGTGGCAATCCACCACGGTGGCATCGGCACGATCAACGAGTGTGCATGGTTCGAGGTTCCCAGCATCGCTTCGTCATCCGGGTTTGTTGATGAGCCCGGCACGGCTACCCGGCTGGACTACCACGGTCTCGGACTCAGCATCGACGATGCGGACCTGACCCCACAAACTCTCGACTCCAGCATCGAGCGGCTGTTGTCCGACCGCACAATCGCTGGAAACCTCTCCCAGCTACGCACCAGGCTCACGGCCTATCGCACCGATCGGATCGCAGAAAAACTGATCGCTGACCAGATTGATCAACACCAGGCCTGACGACCGTGACCCTGCGTCAGGAACAGGTCTGCATCACGACCGGCGTCATCAGGAGCCACTCTCAACGAGAGCACCGTTCTTCATCTCAAGAACCCGATCGCACGACGCAAGAGCTTCGATCCGGTGCGAAACAATGACAGCAGCACAGGACGCGTCGAGTGCCGACATGGTGTCTGCAATGAGTTGGGTGCCGGCGTCGTCGATTGCACTCGTTGGCTCATCCATGATCAACAGGGACGGCCGCCCGGCAAGCGCCCGAGCAATGCAGATGCGTTGCGCCTGGCCCCCGGACACCTGACGAGCGCCACGCTCGCCGATCACCGTGTCATAGCTGTCGGGCCACGAGGAGATCTCGTCATGAACGCCAGCCGCCCTGGCTGCAGCCACGATTCGATCACGGCTGATCGACCGATGGAACGCAATGTTGGTCTCCACCGTTCCCGTGATCAGCACCGGACGTTGCGACACCGAGGCAACCTGCGCACTCAGCGACGTCGGGGAGCAGCTGGACCGATCAATCCCGTTGAAGCGCACCGTTCCAGCGTCAGGGCTGTGCAGACCCAACAAGATGGCCAGCAGGGTGGACTTGCCTGAACCGGACGCGCCGACAATGCCGACATGTTCGCCGGCATCCACCGTGAGATCCAGCCCGCGTAGCACCGGTGCAGCCGAGGTCTGCGCAGACATCGTGGAGGCAGTTTTGTGGCCATAGCTGACATCAGCAAGCTGGACCTTGGTGATTGGACCAACCGTCTCGGTTCCTGACGCAGAAGCCGCCGACCGCAGCGAGCTGATCAGGGACTGCAGTTCATCCGCGAACGGTGCAGACGTTGCAATGGAAAGGTTGGCGGTCAGGGCTCGGCGGCCGGCCATCTGCGCCCGCATCGCAATGAGCGCAACGGTGCCTGCCGTGCCAAAGCTCCCGCTGTCACGAGCTGCGAGCCACCCGGCGACAGCGACAATGACGCCCAGCATCAAGGCCTGGAACAGGCTCGATCCAAAGAACTCAACCGCTTTGGTTCGAAAGATCAGCTCGGACGTGGTGTCAACATGGTCTTCGTTGTCCCGTTCAACCTCCTCGCTCACTCCGAGGATGCGGGCGTCGGTGGCAGCCTGCACCATCTCGGCCGTGCGATTTGCCAACCGGGTGTTCGCATCAGCTTGCGCGCGCCCGAGGCGCTGCGCAAGCTTCTGGAGCGGAAGGGTGAGTACGAACAACGCCGCCATGACCGCGGTGAGCACCACCAGCGCCGGAAAGCTCACGATCGCTGCGACTGCCGCCAATGCAGCGGCGATCAGGGCCGCTGACACGAGCGTGGCAGTGGCTGTCGCAATGCTCCCGAGACGCATCGTGTGAGCGCTGATCATCTCCTGGTACAGACCAGCAGTGACGCTCTGCTGGGCACCATGATCCGCTCGAAGAAAGGCGTTGGCCAACTCCGTGCGAGCTGCGGTCAGGGGAATGACGCCGATTCGAGAGATCAATCCAGTTTCGATGACCCGAAGAACGATGAGAACAAGCGTGCACAGCAACCCCGTGCCAACCACGGATCCAACCGAGACGTCGTTGAACGGGCCGATGGTGATGCCACCGGCGCTGCTCTCCAACGTGCCGACAAGGGCGCCGATCATCCGAAGAATTGCCGCTTCGGTAAGACCAATGGCCGCTCCAAGAACCGCAACTGCGACCAGCAGTCGGCGGAAGCCACTGTCAATGAAGGGTGCCATTGCTCGGGACGCACGACCCAACCCCGACCTGGCCGCAACGCCATTGCCGAACCCGCTCACCGGTTCATGCATCATGAGACGCCCAAAACAGGCGCAAACATTCACAACTATGCGCAATCAGAATTGCGTCTCGTGAAGCGTAAGATGCAACACTTGTCAAGCCCATACCAAGACAGTATCGGCGCGGCTCGAAAGAGAACGCACCTCTGGTCACGCCAGCAGGCGTTCGAACCACGGAGTCCCAGGGAGAAGATTGCAGCGTGACGGAAGAACGCCCCATCTCACTTCAACGACGAGCCATGCCTGCCTCAACGCAGCGCGCACTGTTGGCTTCACAACTTCGGTCGCCGCAAAGCCCTGTGCAGAACATGGCGATGTTGGTGTCACTTCCCGCGGGCACTGATCCTGAGCGACTCGCCGCCGCCTTCAGAGACGTCGTCGCCAACAGTGACGCCCTGCGCTCAACCTTCGCCCCCGGAGACACCACCCGAGCCGCCATCGCTGGCGAACCCCCGGCGGGCACCGAGATCATCCAGCTGCCAGCCGCAGACACCGACGCGTGGGCGCGCCAACGGGCGCGCCGCCCGATCGATCTGAGCGCCGCAGCCTACGACAGCGTCATCGCTGTCCACGAGGACTCAACGCTGTCCTGGCTCTGGAATATGCACCATGTCGTGACCGACGCTCGGAGCAATGCGTTGATCATGGAGGCCACGGACGCGATTTACCACGGCACCGGCGAAGCCCCAAAAGGCCGCTTCTACCAGGTGGCCAGCGCCCAAACACTGGATGGCGCCAGCGACGCCGCGAGGCCACGGTTCCAGCGGGCGCAGACGCACTGGGACACGAGACCGCCGATGTCGCCACTCGGGCGCCTGTACGACATCTCCCAGGGGCGAGATCCCTCGTCGACTCGTGTTCCGGTCATCTTTTCGGATCCGGTGGCATCGCTTGTGGAGAACCGGCTGAGTTCGATCTATCGGGCGTTGAGCCCAGAGCTCGCCGCAACAACGCTCCTCGTGGCAACAGCTGCACTGCATGCACACGCCCTTACCGGTGCCTCCGAACTCGCCGTGGGCATTCCCGTGCACAATCGACGATCCGCTGATGCGCTCGACGTAATCGGCCCGCTGGTTGAGCTTTTCCCAGTGGATGTGCGAATCAAAGCCGGCGATACGGTCGCCGCATTTCATTCGCAAGTCGCCAAAGCGGTGACAACCACCCTGCGAAATGCATTGCCCGGCACAGCCCCTGACCCCGACTTCTCCATCGTGGTGAATGTCATCCCCGGTGACGGCAGTGCGAGATTCGGCGACGAGGACGTGCCCATGGCGTGGTTGCCGAGCGGCGCAATGGATGCTGACCACGTCATGCGGGTGCAGCTCACGGGATACGCCTCCGATTCTGCGGGCACTGGTTGCGGCTTTGGAGCCGGCACGCACGTGGAACTCGACCTGAACGACTCGGCGGTTCCAAGCCATGTCCGCGGGCATACGGCAGGTCATTTCGCCGCGGCCATGGCTCACATGGTGACCGATCCGGACGCCCGCCTTGATGACCTCTCGTTGGTTTCGGAATCCGAGCGGGAACGACTGCTCACGTGGGAAACCGGTCCGGCACGTCCGGGGCCCGCACCCCTATTGGCGGATCGCCTTGCCGCAGTCCTGGGGGACAACGCAGATGTTGTCGTGATCGACGGAGACGACCAACTGACCGGGACGCAGTTGTGGAACTGGGTCTGCGCAGTCGCGGCCGACTTCATCGGTGAGGATCGAATCAGTATCGAGCTGACGCCGTCGGTTCATGCAGTCGTCTCGGCCTATGCCGCCATGGTCGCTGGAGTGGCGTTCGTGCCCATCGACCCTGCGAACCCGGAGAATCGGCGGGACAACCTTGTGGCCCTGGCTGGCGTAAGCCGACGGATCCGGGCATGCGAGGACATTGACCCGCTTCGACCCACCGTCGACCAGCCAGCGGAGACGCTTCCACTCCGGGCATCGCCCAACGACGAGGCATACGTCATCTTCACGTCCGGTTCGACTGGCGAACCGAAAGGCGTTCCCATCACCCATCAGGGAGTTGCCGACTACATCGCCTTCGCCGAAGCGTCGTACTGCGGCGACGGCGAAGAGCGCGCCCTCTGCGCGCCGCTCTTCGGTTCACTTGCGTTCGATCTGACGATCACCACATTGTTTGCTCCGATACTGGCCGGCGGATCACTCATCACCATTGGAGACAGTGGACCCGCCGCGATCAGTGCCATTGCCCGGCACCCGAAGATCACCTGGTGCAAGGCAACACCATCACACCTGGAGTTGCTCCTTCGTCTCCTGCCGGAGGATCACGACCTGTCCACCTATGTGGTGGGCGGCGAAGCCTTCACGTCACGTCTTGCAAACGCGATCTTCGCCCACAACCCCAACGCCCGGGTGTTCAACGAGTACGGACCCACCGAAGCCGTCGTCGGGTGCATGATCCACCAGGCTGACCCGTCAGCCACAGCCGGGACTATCGACGTACCCATTGGCGCGCCCGCACCCGGCGTGACGCTTCGCGTTGTCAACAGCGACGACCGGCGGGTTCCCCCGGGTGCCAGCGGAGAGTTGTTGATTGCCCACGACGGTGTGACGAGCGGGTACATCAACGCAGCCGAGGATGCGGCGGCGCCGTTTGTGACCATCGACGGCCACCGGTTCTACCGGTCGGGCGATCTTGTGCAACTCGACGCTGACGATCAACTGGTCTACCGAGGACGTATCGACGAGCAGATCAAAGTCGGTGGCATTCGCCTTGATCCTCTCGAGGTTGAAGACGCCCTTGATCACTATCCCGGCGTCGAGCGATCCGTGGTTCGCCTCTGGTCGCCTGAACTTCGCGAGCCAGACCACCACTGCGTTCGCTGCGGCCTCCCGGACACGGTGCCTGCGGTCAGCTTTGACGAAGACGGTGTCTGCGACACCTGTGCCTCCTTCGATCGCGTCAAAGTCGCCACCACCAGCTGGTTCCGCACGCCCGTCGACCTCGTCGCCGCGCGCGATGCAGGGCGCTCCCGATCCAACGGGCCCTATGACGCCCTCGCCCTTCTCTCGGGAGGCAAGGACTCCACGTACGCCCTCTATCAGCTGGTCGAGCACGGTTTCCGCCCGTACGCCATGACCCTCGACAACGGGTATATCTCCGAGGGTGCGAAAGAAAACGTTCGCCAGGTCACCAGCGCACTTGGCGTCGACCACGACTTTGTCACCAGCCCGGCGATGGACGAGATCTTCCGCGACTCGCTGGCAACATTCTCCAATGTGTGCAACGGCTGCTACAAGACGATCTACACGCTTGCCGTCAACCGGGCGGACGAGCTTGACATCCCCATCATCGTCACCGGCCTCTCACGCGGCCAGCTGTTCGAAACCCGTTTGATCCCCGAGCAGTTCCGCCTGGACCGCTTCGACCCCGACACCATCGACCGGGCGGTCCTTCAGGCCCGCAAGCACTATCACCGCGCGGCCGATGTGCCGAACCGTCTTCTCGACACCGCAGTATTCGACGACGACGAACTCTTCGAACGCATCCAGTTTGTCGACATCTATCGCTACTTGGATGTTGAACTCGAAGAAATGATCCAGTACCTCGAGCAGAAGACGCCATGGCAACGACCGGCCGACACGGGTCGCTCCACGAACTGTCTGATCAACGTCGCGGGCATTCACACGCACCTGACGGAGCAGGGGTACCACAACTACGCGGTGCCCTACGCCTGGGATGTTCGTCTCGGCCACAAAACTCGGGATGAAGCGATAGCGGAACTGGAGGACAATCTCGACCTCGACGAGGTCAGTGGAATCCTGTCCGAGATCGGCTACTCCCCCACGGCCCGATCGGTTCTGACCGCGTGGCTGCAGATGGCACCCGGCGTTGAGGCACCGAGCCCAACCGCACTGCGGAGCTTCGCCGCCACCAGACTCCCCGCGCACGCCATTCCGGCTGCGTTTGTCGCAATTGATGACGTTCCGATGACCACGAACGGAAAGCTCGATCTCGATGCGCTGCCCGACCCGAAGCGAGTCCATCGCTCCGGGGTGACCGCCATGACCCCACCGGGATCCGAAACGGAGCGCCGCGTTGTTGAGGCATGGGAAGGTTCGCTCGGCATCGAGCCAATCGGCATCGAAGATGACTTCTTTGCCATCGGTGGCGACTCGCTCGCCGCGCTGGCAATGATTGTCGGTCTTGCCGAGGACGTGGGCGTACACCTGGGTGAAGAACTGGCCTTCGTCCACACCACGCCCCGAGCGCTCGCCGCAGCTATTGACGATGCTGTGCAGACCGCCAACGAGATGCCCGCACCCCGTGATCCGCTTCGCAGCGTCGCAGTCGGCTCTGCGAACCCGTCTCCAACGGAGTTCATCGCACCGGAGGGGACTGGTGCCTTCACCGTTGGCGAGACGAGCATCCTGTTCGAGCAGCGGCGACAACCCGAGCGACACATGTACAACCTTGGACGGGTCTTCCAGGTCCATGGCCCGCTTGATCAGCCTCGATTTGAACGTGCCTTTCGGGCCGCAGCAGAGGTACACGGCTCGCTCTCACACAGCTTCGGATCCAACCGTCAGCCATTGAGCTCAGCTGACGCGATCGAGTTCTCCACTGCATCCGCATCGGTGCCGACAGCAGAAGTCGAGGCCGTCCTCGAAGCCACCCACCGGGCCCCGTTCAATCTCGCCGACGGCCCGATCATGAGGGTTCGCTTCCAACCCGTGGACGATGGGTCGACTGCCGTGCTCATCGCAGCCCATCACGTTGCGTGTGATCTTGAGAGCTTTGCGCGATTGTGGGAATCAGTCGACGCGGTTTACGGCGGCGAACCCGTATCAGCCCCGGCAATTGATCTGCGCACCTTCGCCGCCTGGCAGCGTCAGGATCGACTCGACGCCAAGTCCGAGTTCTGGCGCCGTCGGTACGCCACGTTCCAGCCGACCGAGGCGCGTTTCGAGCAACCCGACACCCAGCGGTCAGCTCCCGACGATCTGCTTCGAACGACGACATCAATCACGGCTGCTGAACTGCGGGCGCTCCCCGGGCTCACCCCTGCAGCCGTAGCTGTCACCGCTGCCGCCACCGCGCTGAGCCCGTTCTTCCGTGACGAACTCGTCCCGCTGAGCTTCGTTTCCTCCACTCGAACGCATGCCGATGCTGCTGAACTCGTCGGGTACCTCCTGAACCCACTCCCCATGCAGATCCGCCCGAAGCAGGAAGCTTCCGTCTTCGAGACTGCCCAACAGATCACGCAGGACCTCGGCGCGTCACTCCCCTGGCGAGACCACCCATTTGCCCACATGGTTTCAGACGCCCGACGCGCCGGCCATCACGTTGACGCCACCTCGATTCTTGTTTCGGTGGATGAAGAACCAACGGCGAGTTTCGACGGCAATTCCGTAACGCATCGCGCAATGTTCAACGGAAACGCCGTTGGAGATCTCGCATTCTTTGTCGAGGTCCGCAAAAACGAGATCGACCTGAGCCTGGAGTACAGGGCATCAGTGATCACCCGCGAGCAGGCACGTCTCATCCTCAAGCGGACCGAAGAGACCCTCGTCAAACTGGTTCGTTCGCCCGACACAAAAATCGCCGACCTGGTGCCGGCTGGCGTCGCCGAGCAGACCGCCACGACCACAGTGAGCGTCGCCGAAGGCCCAGCGCTGGAATCGCACGAGTTGATCATCGATCAGACCCTCCGGTGCTTCGATGAGACCCCAGCCGCAGCGGCGGTCGAGTGCGGAACGGACATACTGACCTGGGGTGATGTCGATCAGCGCAGCGCCGCGGTGGCATCCACTCTGCAGGCCAGGGGCATTGGGCGAGGCGATCGCGTCATTGTCGCCTTGGGTCGCGGTGTCAACGCGGTGAGCGCACTGGTGGGAGTGCACCGGTGCGGCGCAGCATATGTGCCGATTGATCCGAGCTATCCCGAGAGTCGAATCCAGCTGATTGCGACAGAAGCAGCAGCAACCACAGCCATTATTGGCGAAACCGTACCCGGGCTCAACGTGGCCAACCAGATTCGGATCGACGGCACCACCATTGATGGGGTGCCCTGGTCGCAGGTGAACGGGCCGCTCCCGGTGAACGTCTTCCCGGATGACGATGCCTATGTCATCTTTACTTCCGGGTCCACCGGGGTGCCCAGCGGCGTGGCTGTCACCCACGCTCAACTTGCGGCCAGCACCAATGCCCGTGCTCAGGTCTACGACGCACCACCAACCCGGTTTGGCGTCCTGTCGAGCATCGCCTTCGACAGCAGCATCGTTGGACTGTTCTGGACGCTGGCCACCGGTGGAACCATTGTCTTTCCCCTCGACAATGTCGTGCGGGACATTGATGCTCTCCTGGAATTGTTCTTCACCGCCGAGCTCAGCCACATGTTGTGCGTGCCTTCTCTCTATCGGGCGTTGCTGCGCCGTCGCAGCGACACGGCGCCCGCAGGCTGGCCAAACCATGTGATTGTTGCCGGTGAATCCTGCGGGCCAGCGCTGGTCCGTGACCACTTCGAGTCCACGACCAGCGCACTCACCAACGAATACGGGCCGACCGAATGCACCGTGTGGGCCACAGCTCACCACTGCAGTCCCGACGATCTTTCAGATCGACGGGAGATACCCATTGGCAATCCCGTACCGGGCACCTGGATTGCCGTTGTGGACAGCGACAATCAGCCGGTAGCAGAGGGGGTGGACGGCGAACTTGTCATCGGCGGAGCAAACCTGACTGCCGGCTACGCAAACGACCCCGCTCGAACCGAAACCCGCTTCACCCGAGAGAGCGACCTCCTCCACCCGCGCCTGCCCGGCGGTCACTTCTTCCGGAGCGGCGACTCGGCTCGAATGCTTGACGGAGTTGCGTATTTCAGCGGGCGGATCGATGACCAGTTGAATGTCGGCGGCATGCGGGCCGAAGCCGCAGAGATTGAGCGGGTGGCCGCGCAGCATCCCCAGGTCAACGAGGTGATCGTCGGCGCAACAGACGTTCGCACCCTCGACGAACTCCTTCGCAGCAACCAACCGGAGGCGCTCAGCGAGGCAATGCGACTTGCCGCCGAGACGGAGGACCCGACCCTTGAACTCAGCCGGATTCTTCGCACCAACAGCGAACCGACGACGATGCTGGTCGGCCATCTCGAAGTAGGCCCGGGTGCCGCCTCCCACGCACAGATCGTCACGCAGGTCAGAAGTCTCATCGCCGAAGCTTTCCCAGCGGGACTTCGGCCCACGAACTGGTACGTCCATGACGCGTTGGCTCGAACACCAAACAACAAACTGGATCGAGGTGCCACCCTTGCCCGCTCGGTGGATCCCGTGGTCGGCGATGCAACGCCGGTCCCAGGCCCGATCCCACGAGCTGGTTCGGACACCAGGCCGACACAGGATCCTGCCCACCGCATCACCGCGATCTATCGGAGCGTTCTGAAGAACTCTTCAATCGCAGCTCACGACTCCTTCTTTGACGTCGGCGGCGACTCGCTCATGACTCTTGAGCTTCTCGACGCTCTCGAACCGGCCCTCGGGATTGCCCTGTCAACCTCGGTGCTGTTTGAGCACCCGACTCCCCGCGGTCTCGCTGACCATCTCGCCCAAGAGCACGACCTTCAGGGCGATACCGGTGACAACTCCACCGGCCGCGATTCCAGCCGTGCTGCAGCAGCAGCGCACGTAAAGGACGCGCCGGAAGCCAAACCGCTCCGCAGTCTTGTTGTCCCGATCCAATCGACCGGGGATCAAACACCCATCTTTGCCGTGCACCACCTCGGCCGGAACGGTGAACTGTTCCGGCCCCTCTCGAAGCGATTGGGGACCGATCAACCTCTTTGGGGTCTGGCTGCCCCACTTCCGCTCGAACCCTTCGGCACGGCTGAATACGATCTTTCGGTCAGCTACAACGTGACGCGCATTGCCGAAACCTACGTGGCTGAGGTTCAGCGAATCGCACCAGTGGGACCGGTCATTATCGCCGGCACCTGCCAGGGGGCGCTTTTCGCCTACGAGGTCGCCCAGCAGCTACGCCTCGCCGGACGCGAGGTTCCTCTTCTGCTCATGCTGACCGATTGGCACGCCCCACACATCGAATACAACGATGCCGGGTCGGTGCTCGCACTGCGCCGTCTGACGGAGCTGAAGCAACAGGGATGGACTGGCCTGCGGCGCCTGTTGTCATGGCGCGGTCCGCGACTACGCATCCAGCGACGAGCCGAGATTGCAGCATTGAGTGCGGCCCGCAAGGCAAAGCAGCCTCTGCCCCATCGGCTGCGAGTCCGCCAGTACATCGAGGAGAGCCTCGACCACTTCAACTCCTACACGTATGAACCGTGGCCCGGCCCGGCTGTTGTCGTGCGCGGCTCGGACGACCTGCGAATCAGTGAAACCGACCGCACCGCAGGGTGGGGTGATCTCATTGCTGACCTGGACATTGAGTTCGTGCCCGGATGGGGTGTCACTATCCTGCAGGAGCCGAATATCGACGACACGGCCCGCGTCGTGAGCGACGCACTCGCTCGCCGCCGCTGAGGTAATCAGCCGACGGGAACTGGCTCGCGCACGGTCTCGGGATCGGAATCTGTGCTTGACACGACGGCAAGAAGACGCCCGGCGGCGCGCTCGCGATACCACCATGCAGCACTTGCAATGGTAAGCACCAGAATCACCCAGAAGATCCGAGGCCATGCAATCAGGACGTCGATCACCTGTGACGTGATGTCCGGAGCATCGAAGAGACGCTCGGTAACCCACCCGAGACTGATCACAATCAGAGCGATTGAGCCAAAGCGAAACAGCGGCTCATAGATCCGCGTGCGGCGCAGAAGAAACAACATCGGGAACACGATCAACACGACGAGCGCCTGACCAATCTCAATCCCGAGATTACGTCCGAGAAGCGAAATGAGCTGCGTCGACTTGGAAACCTGAAGGTCATCCACCAGGGAGGCAAAGCCCAGGCCATGAAACAGGCCAAAGGCGAAAGCAATCAACCATTCGCGTTGGGGCGCTATTGGCCTGAGGTTGTGAGCTGCAGCCGCCGCGATCGACACCGCAATAATGGTTTCGACGAGACGCGGGCCCGGCAATGGAATTATTCCCAGTCCGGCAAGCGTGAAGGTGATGGAGTGCGCCACGGTGAACATGGACACAATCTTGAGGACGCGCCACAGCGATGCACCGAAGCGATCAGCAGGTTCCCACCTGCCAACCCAGGCGAGAACCGATGGCAACAACAACACGGCGACAAAGAGAATGTGATCTGGTCCCGTCTTGATGTGATCCAGACCAAGCGAGATACTTGACGTGAAGTTCTTCGTCCAGGACCGATCGCCAATATCAACCAGCAGGGACCTTTCATCTGCGGTGAAGCGAGCGAGCGGATCAGCTTCGTTGTTCACGAAGCCGCGCTCCCAATCGTTGAAAATCAGGAAAAGTGCGTCTCGGTCGGCGTTCTCGTCAAAGAACGGATCGAGTTGCACCTCAATCTCATTCGGGATGTCGGCTGCTGGTCGGTCGATGTCGAAGCGAACCAACACGTGCTCGGTGTCCTGAAAACGACCGACCGTTGCTTCTCCAATGTCCCACGTCTCTCCGCCACTGGAGAAGACGAAATGATCACGTGCGAATGCTTCGAGCTGAGGTGCTGCTGCGGCAATGTCGCTATCGATCTCATCATCATCACCGTCAATAACGATGTCGAGATACGTCGCAAGATCGTCGAAGGGCAGATGCATCTCTGCGTTCACCACTTCGGTGATCTCCAGGTACAGGTACGACTGACCGCTGCTGTGTGCCGCAGCCGGTGAGGCAAAAGGCAGCGCGAGAAGCAGAGCGGTCACGCTGAGGAGCGCCACCGCGACGAGCCGACGAAACACCGAGCGACACTGCGGCGTTCTCGTCGAATGTCTCGAAACACGGAAACCTCGTTCGAGAGTTGAAGGTGAGTGCGAAGACAAAATGGGGCTCATGCGAGATTCCAGAAAGGGGGTGTTGGCATCTGATTACGACGGTTGACAGTAACGCCATCTCGTCCAGAGGTCCAACGCAGCCGAGACTTTGTCGAGCCCGGTGGGCGCTATGGTGTCCCGCATCGTACCGTTCGGCTGTCCTCGCAGGTTATGACCAAATGTTGTCGCCGGGGCTGGAGGAAATGTGTCAGCTGGAACCGAGAAATGCCCGGGGGTGTCCCGCACTCATGCACGGCGGGCGGCGGTGGTGGTTGTGCGGTGTTGTCTGGCGGCGCTGTGCCTCGGGATGGTCTTCGTTGGGTGTTCCGAAGATCTCTCGCCGCGCGCCGCTGTTGCCACGACGGGAATTGCGGTCGTCGCTGAGAGTGGCGCCGTGGAACTGCGCAGCGTGGACGGGGCTTCCACGATTGCGAAATCAAATGCGTCCGACCAACCCGTGCGCGAGGCGTTCTTCACAGACTCTGGAGTCGTCCAACTGCTTGAGACTGGCGATATCCGCTGGGTTGGGTTTGTCTCCGGCAATGGTGAACTGGTGCCTACAGAGCAAACCCTGTGGACCTCGGATCCGGCAAGTCAGATTTGGCAAATGACAACTGTTGGAGACGCTCTCGCCTTTTCCAGCTCGGACGGCCAAATCAGCTACTCGTCCAATCCGCAGGCTGGATTTCAGGCGCTGTTCACCGACGATCCCGCTCTCCCAGCGATCATTGATCTGGCCGGCGTGGAAACCGACCGGGGAGATCTGCTGGCGATAGCTCGATCCAATGGTTCCGTTGTCCTGGTCAACCCAAATAGCAGGGAGCCCGGCGATGCAGCAAAGCACACCATAATTATTGACGGCGGCGCTGACGCTGCGTCGATGGTCAGCGAGATCGACGCTCAAAACGCAAACCTCGTAATCACCTTTGCCGATGGTTCCATCCAGACCCATAACGTCGCATCGGGTTTGTCAACGCCGCTATGGCCACCCGCGGGCGGCGACGACAAAGGCGTCGCCGCAGTCGACCTGGGATTCGCGGCAGTCGTACAGGACGCCGCCAGTGGCATCCATGTTGTGCGTCACCTCGACGACGACTCCATATCGTTTGACCCTGTGGTCTTCGAGGACGGCTCTGAGCTGCAGGTGGACTCGATGGTGGTTTCTCATCAGAACGCCAGGCAGGTAATTGCCGTCCTCGCAGAAGGTCAGGTTGTGGTGCTGACCGTTGGCGCATCGGGCGAGCCAGTCGTCATCAAAACCATCGGAAGTGCGCCATCGGTGCAAGCTGATTACCCGCTGGCGGCTGCTTCAATCGTTGTTGGTTGAGTCGCTGGTGGAGTCAGCCAGCAACACCCGTCCCCTACGCTGGGCACTATGGGTCGCGCTGACATTATCTCTGCTGACGGCAGTCGGTTTCGCGTGCGGCCGTGGCCAGAGGACGCCCGGACCGCATCGCTCGTGCTGCTGCCCGGAGGACGCGTTCCCAGCGGCGTCGCCATCAACACCTGCCTCGCCCAGCTGCGCGAGCGGCGCTACTCCACAGTGCTCACCGGGGCGCTTGCCCACTACGAACGCTCACCGTTCTTCGACAGCGGCTTCCAGCTGCACCACGAACTCCATCTCCTGAGCCGTGTGCTTGGCGACATTGCCGCGCCGAGGCGCCGCGCCCCGGACCGCGTCATTCGAGCCGCCCGCAAACGCGACTGGCCCGCGGTGGTCGACCTTGATCGCAAAGCCTTCAACACGTTCTGGCGCTTCGACACCAACGGCATCAGCGACGCGCTGAAAGCAACACCGATTCGGCGGTTCCGCATTGTTGGCACCGAGCACTCCCCGGTCAGCGGGTACCACATTTCGGGATTTGCCGGGAAGGCCGGCTATCTCCAGCGTCTTGCGGTCCATCCGGGTCTGCATCGTCGCGGTATTGGCAGCGTGCTCATCAGCGATGCCCTCGGCTGGATGCAGAACCGAGGCGCCACCACAGGCTGGGTGAACACCCAGGTGGGCAACGATGTCGCACTGGCCACCTATCTGGCCCACGGCTTCGTGTTGCAGAAGGACCGCCTTGTCGTGTTGAGCTGCTCGCTCGATGGCGCTCCCCCGCACCCCTCAACCGAAGCACAAACCAACGGTGCCGCCAGGCAATAGGCTCCGACTGCGCCGCAGAGGAAAACGCCCGGGCCACACTCACTGGTTTTGCGGCACTGGTTTTGTAGGGCGCAATGCGGTAGCTTTTCGACTTCGCTTCAAGGAGATTTCATGCCGGTACGAATCGTGACTGACAGTGGCTGTGACCTCAGCCTCACGGCAGCCGAAGAACACAGGATCGAAGTCGTTCCGCTGTCCATCCGTTTCGGAGACACCGAGTACACCGACCGCACCGGACTCACCCCACCCGAGTTCTACGCGCTGATGGAATCCCACGACGAACTACCGGAGACCGCCGCTCCGGCGCCGGGCCAGTTCGTCGAAGCCTTCAAGAAGATGGCAGCCGAAGGCGCCGACGAAGTGGTCTGCATCAACCTGTCGGCCGCACTGTCGGCCACGGGCCAGTCTGCAAGAAACGCAGCCGAGGCTGTCAAGGAAGACATCACCGTCCACTGTGTGGATTCAAAATCGCTGACCGTTGGACTGGGCACCCTGACGGTGCTTGCGGCTCGTGATGCAGCTGAGGGCCTTGACGGCGCGGCCATCGTGGCGAACACCGAGGAACGCTCGAAGAACACCAGGGTGTTCGGTGCGCTCGACACGCTCGAGAATCTCAAGAAGGGTGGCCGAATCGGCGGTGCTCAGGCGTTGCTCGGCAACATGTTGTCCATCAAGCCCTGCCTGGATCTCAGCAGCGGCGAGGTGGAAGAAGCCGGCAAGCAACGCACCCGCAAGAAGGCCCTCGGCTGGCTCCGCCAACAGGTGGCTGATGCCGGGGAGATTTCTGAACTCGTGGTCGGCCATGCTCAGGCCAGCGACCTCGATCCGTTCCTCGCCCAGCTGCAGGAACTGCCCAACGTCGGCGACATCCGCGTCGAGACAATCGGCCCGGTGGTCGGAACTCACGGCGGGCCCGCTCTCGTCGGCGTCTCGTGGATCCAGGGCTGAACACCCACCTCGGCTGATGCCAGATCCCTCGACCAGCGGCGCAGACGACGCCAGAGGCACGGCGACACCGAACAACACCGCGAAGCCGAACAACACCGCGAAGCCGAACAACACCGCGGCACCGAACAAGCCCGCAGCACCAAACAACACCGCGAAGCTCAGCGTTGCTGATCCGTGCGTCGGTACCGTGTTGCGCGATCGCCATGTGCTGATCGAGTTGGTCGATGAGTTCGGCAGAACGCAATGGTGGCGCGCCACGGACACCGAGTTGCAACGACCCGTGCTTGTTTCGATAACCGCCACCGCAACTGATGGCGAAACCGATCGACCACGTTCCATCGCCCAGCGTCGCCTGGGTTTCACGCCAATCATCCATGATGTGCAGCACACCGAGAACGGGCTCATCGTCGTGATGGAACCCGTGCCCGGCAGATCGCTGCGCCAGACGCTTCGCGAGAACGGCCGAATGAACCTCGTCGCCGCTGAAGCGCTCTGGGTTCCGCTCACGGCCGCAGTTCAAGAAGCTCACGATGTCGGTCTTCATCACGGCAATCTGCGACCCGATCTCGTGTGGGTGGACCCCAACAACCCAGACCAGCAGCCAATGGTGCTCGGGTTCGAAATCTCCTTCGTTGCCCCGGAGGCCGCCTACACCAGCCCTGAACTGCGCGGCGCTGACGCGTCAGCCCACAGGATTGAGCCAACCGCGTCAGGCGATGTGTATGCGCTCTCGGCGATGCTCTACGAAATGGTCAGCGGGCATCGCCCCGCAGGCAAGCCAGATCGGCTGCACCACCAAACAGACATCGACTGGCCACTGGCAGACGTGGTGATGAGTGGACTTGCCCCCGAGCCGCAGATGCGCCCCGACTCCCCTGGAGCGCTTGCGGCGGCCCTTGTCGATGCCCGTCAGGAGACCGCACCGAAGCGCACCCGCAAGTCAGCCGATATGCCGCAGCTGCGGCCGGACCCACGGCGATGGCTCATCCCGGTGTTCGCGCTGTTCAGCCTCGCACTGGTCGGGACACTCATCGGCTGGGCGACAGGTCTGTTCGACGGCGGCAGCAGGACGGTCACGACCGCAACGGCAATCACCCGCACGACCATTGCCGATGAGGTCGAGATCACCGTCGGTCCAACAGCGGCGCCAGCACCAACCGCTGGCGCGGAGCCGACCCCCGAACCTGCTTCGACGGCAACCTCCACCCCGGCGCCAACGCCGGCACCCATCGCCATCATCGCGGCAGTCCCGTTTGACCCTCCGCCTGGATCGAACGCGGAGAATAATTCGGCAGTCCCATTCGTCTTCGACGGGGTGGAAGGGACCGAGTGGACAACCGAGGTCTACGGCTCTTCGAACTTCGGTGGGCTGAAGCAGGGTGTCGGCATCTGGGTGGAATTCGCTCCAGCCACCGTCCAATCGGTGACGTTACGGTCGACGGCACCCGGCTGGCGAGCGCAGATCCACCTTGCCGATGAACCAGCGGAAAGCCTCGACGGTTGGGGTGAACCGGTGGCCACTGTTTCACTCACCGAGCAAAACACCGGCCAGGTCACCGCCCGGTTCGTTCCCCAGCAAACGCGGGCCGCTCTCATCTGGTTCACACAACTCGCTGCGTTTGGTGGCGGCTTCGGCGCAAGCCTTGATGACATAACGTTCAACAACGACCCCGTGTCCTCGCCCCAACCAATCGAGACCAGCAACGGTGGCGAACCCGCGGATGTAGCAGCCGAGACGCCAACACCGTGACCGGACACAGTCCGGAGACTACGCTCACACCATCAGTCCTGACCTCGACGACTCCGCTCTGGTCTCGGCTGCACAAAGAGGGGATCGAGCTGCGCTCGATACGCTCCTGCGCCGCCACTATGACCGCCTGTACGCCATTTGTCGGCGCCTCGCGGGCAACGACGCCGACGCGCAGGATGCGGCGCAGGAAGCGATGATCTCCATCGTGAAGGGTCTGCCCCACTATGACGGGCGCGCCAAGTTCTCCACCTGGTCCTATCGCGTGGCCACCAATGCCTGTCTCGACGAGCTGCGCCGTCGCGGGCGTCGCCCCACACCATCCATCGTGGACGAACACGCGGAGATGATTGACCAGCTGCAGGAGGACACCTCGCCGTCGCTTGGCCAGCAGGTGACAGATCGTCTGGTGATTGCCGATGCCATCCGTGAACTACCGGAAGAGTTCCGCGCTCCCATCGTGCTGCGGGACCAACTGGGCCTGAACTACGCCGACATAGCTGAAACCCTCGACATTGCACCGGGCACCGTGAAGTCCCGCATAGCCCGCGGGCGAAGAAAAATGGCCGAGTTGCTCCTTGCCGGGAACCAGACCGACGTCACCGAACGTCCAACGTGATGCCATGAGTCTCTTCGACGATCTCGACGAACTTGCTTCCGCTTACCTCGATGGGGAAACCACCCCTGAGGAAACGGCGCGCGTCGAAGCCGATCCGCTCCTGGTGGAGCGGGTGGAAGAGTTGCGTCTCATCAGCGAAGCGGCTGCAACGCCGGTCACTCCCCCACCGGAGGCCGCTCGAGAAAGCGCCATTGCCGCTGCCCTTGCGGCTTTCGATGTGGATCTCACAGCCAGCCCCACCGAAGAACCGACCGCAGAACCTGCGGTGAGTGCGCGTGCCACCGATACGCAAGGGGCCGAGCCTGCGGTGGTGAAACACCAGGACGCCCATCATCGCAGTGGAGCGAGCTTCCGACCAGCGGGAGCCCCCCGCACAACCAGCCGAGCGAGCCGCTGGGAGCGCTTCGCGAAGGTTGGACCAATGGTGGCCGCCGCGTTCGTTGGCATCTTCGCCATCGGTCTCGTGCTCAACGCCATCAACTCAGGCGAGAGCGTCGATACCGCAAGCACCGCGACCGGCTCCGCTTCGGACGCCGTCGCCGACGCCGCAGGCGATGCAGCTGAGCTGAGCGAAGCCGAAGCCCTCACCATGGACGATGCCATGTCCGACAGTGCGATGTCCGACGACGCCATGGACGACAGCGCCACGTCAGAAGAGGCCAGTGGCGATTCCGGCGACGACATCGATGCGTCGGCCGCGAACGTTGCGGGCGAAGCCAGCGCGGCTGACAGCGCGATGGAAGAAGCCATGGAAGAAGCCATGGAAGACGACGCCATGTCAGAAGGTGCCATGGCCGCGGACGCCGAGAATGAATTCGGCGCCCGAACCACGATGGACTTCGCAATGCAGCTTGGTCGATTTGACAACGCCGAAGCACTTGCCGAGTCCGTTGTGCAAATGGACCTGGTCGACCGCAGCGCCATTGCCGTGGAGTTCGCCGATTGTGCAGACCTGATTGATGAACTCACGGCCAACGGTGCAACGGTCACCATCATCGGCACCGCCACGCTCAATGCACTCGACGACGGCGAAGCTCCACCACTCGGCCAGTCCTATACCGTGCTGCGTCAGGATGTCGACAATGGCATCTTCAGCATCGTGGTCAGCCTTGACCCCTGCGCACTGGTGTCGAGCACGTTCGCAGCCAACTGAAGCACACGCAGCGGGAACGGGTCTGCGAGCCACTGCTCCACACGGGTTTGGCCGGTGAAGGCCCGAGCGGAAACGGTTAGGCTGACACCATGGCTGATTCGGACATCACACCCGTTGGTAATCAACCCATCCCCGGCCTCCCCGAGGACTGGCACCTGAAGGCCACGGAGCAGATTGTCGGCAAGGTCGACATGGTCCGAGAGAAGACCGCTGGACCTGCCATCAACGTTGCTCGCATGTCCGTGTTCGGCATTATGGCGGCCATTCTCGGCGTTGTCGCCGGCCTCATCCTGGTGATCGGGTTGGTCCGCGCAATGACCAACGCCCTGCAGGCCTGGGTCCTCGACGACGCTGTCTGGCTCACCTACCTGATCCTGGGAACTATTTTCCTTCTCGCCGGGTTCTTCCTCTGGGCAAAGCGCCCAAAGATTGACTGACAGGCCGAGACGGGTTCTGCCGCAAACGCGGTACCCACACAAGTGCATTGAGGAAACATGTCTGACGTTCGCGAAGTCATCATCGTCGGTTCCGGTCCAGCCGGACTGACCGCAGCGATCTACACCGCCCGCGCCAATCTCAAACCTCTCGTCATCGAGGGCGAACCGTCCTCCAACAGCGACCAGCCCGGCGGTCAGCTCATGCTCACCACTGACGTCGAGAACTTCCCCGGCTTCGAAGAAGGCGTCATGGGTCCTGATCTCATGCTGAAGTTCAAGGCACAAGCTGAACGCTTCGGTTCTGAGATCATTACCGCGAAGGTCTCCAAAGTCGATCTGTCCGCCCGCCCTTATGGCGTATGGGTGGGTGACCCCGATGCCGCGGAACCGACGTACCGCACCGAAGCGCTCATCCTCGGCATGGGCGCCCAGTCGCTGATGCTCGGCCTGGACCGTGAAACCGAGCTCATCGGTCACGGCGTATCCACGTGCGCCACCTGTGACGGCTTCTTTTTTCGCGATCAACACATCGCTGTGGTCGGCGGCGGCGACTCGGCCCTTGAAGAGGCGAACTTCCTCACTCGGTTCGCATCAAAGGTCACCATCATCCACCGGCGCGACGAGCTGCGCGCCTCTCAGATCATGCAGGATCGAGCCCGGGCGAACGACAAGATTGAGTTCGCCTGGAACAAGCAGGTCATCGAGTTGCTCGCCGACAACAAATTGTCCGGCGTGAAAGTCGAGGACACCGTGACCGGCGAGATTTCTGATCTGCCAGTTTCCGGCCTCTTCATCGCCATCGGCCACAAGCCAAACACCAGCCTCGTCAAGGGTCAGCTCGAACTGAAAGAGAACGGCTACCTCGTTACTGTTCCCGGCACGTCTCGCACAGCAGTAGAGGGCGTCTTCGCCTGCGGCGACATCCAGGACGACTACTACCGACAAGCAATCACCGCTGCAGGCTCAGGTTGTCAGGCCGCCATCGACGCCGAGCGCTGGTTGGAAGACCAGGAATAGAACGGTTTGCATCCGGTCCGCGCGGAATACCGGGCACGGCCGGGGGGGTTTCCTCTTTTACAAGCACTCACGTTGTCGTCGCGCAGCGATCACGCTGGTCGCTTCGCGCTAGCGTGAGTGCACTGAACTCGCATCCAGCCCCTCCCGAAAGAAGGCACCACCACATGGCATCTGAAGCAGTAACCATCCTGACCACCGAAACGTTCGACGAAGTCGTCAACGGCTCCGAAGGACCCGTCCTCGTGGACTTCTGGGCCGAATGGTGCGGACCGTGCAAGCAGATTGCACCGATCCTCGATGAAATCGCCGACGAGCAGGAAGGCATTCAGATTGCCAAACTGAATGTCGACGACGCAGCCGATGTTGCCCGCCGCTTCGACGTGATGAGCATCCCCACCATGATCGTCTTCCAGGACGGCGAGCCGGTGAAGCGCCTCGTCGGCGCCAAGCCGAAGGCCGGACTCATGAGCGAACTCGAAGAGTTCCTCTAGACGTACTGAGCACGATCCTGACGGATCGACTCAGACTGGAGTTCTTCGCCTGAGGGCTCAGAACCTCCACCACCATCTCTGCGTTCATCCACTTCGCTCTGGAAACAGACGATGTGGGTAGGCGTGCCCTGGCAATACTCCCGCAGCCTGAATGCCGACGATGGCTAGCATCGCCGCCATGCCCAGCTCGTCTCAGATCTTCCTCGCCAATGGCGTGGAGCGGCACTTCTTCATGGCGGGTGGTTGGCTTCCGCTGTCGGTTCGACTCGCCGTGGATCTGGAGTTCACCGCTTTGCAGCTGCTGTTGATGGGCACCGCCATCGAGCTCGGCATCCTCGTGGGCGAAGTACCCACTGGCGTCATCGCCGACCTCTTCAGCCGCAAATGGTCCGTTGTGGCCGGAGCTGCTGGCCTCGCGGGCGCCCAGCTGGCGTCTGGACTCGTCAGTGAATGGCGCTTCTACCTGATCACCCAGTTCCTGTGGGGTATCGGGTGGACGTTCATCAGCGGGGCCGAAATTGCCTGGGTCACAGACGAACTCGGTTCCGCTGACGAGGCCGAACCACTGCTGCTCAAACGGGGGCGTCTTCGTTTTGTTGCGGTCGTTGCCGGCACCGTCTTCTTCGGGCTGCTCTCGTTCGTCGTGCCTCTCGACATCGCAGTGATCGTAGCGGGACTGCTCGGTCTGGCCTGGAGCGTTGCGCTCGCCGTGATGATGCAGGAGACCAACTTCATCCGCTCACGCGACCACGCCTGGTCGACCTTCAAGGCAACGCTGGTGTCCGGCGCACGCATCACCCGGGACACAAAGAGTCTCCGCGTACTTGGCGTCGCGTTGATTCTCGGAGGGATGGCCGCCGAGGCGATGGACCGACTGAATGTCCGTAGGCTCGAGGACATTGGTCTGTCGGAGGACACCTCGCCGGTGCTTGTTGTGGGCGCTGTGAGTCTGGCCCAGGCCGCACTTGCGTGGTTGGCATACCGATTCCTTGAGCATCGCTTCGCAGGACAGGCAGTTGTTGTCGCTCTGTCCACGCTGTTTGGACTGGTGGGGGTAAGCGTGCTGCTACTTGCCCATATTCCTTTCCTTGGCCTGGCTGCGATACTGATGGTGGTCCAGGGCGGCATGCTCGACATGACGGATCCACTCGTCGACACGTGGACCAACGCGCTCGCCCCAGACGGATCCCGCGCCACGGTGCATTCGTTCATCGGTCAGGCCCGCGCCGGCGGCGAGATCCTCGGCGGCGTTTTACTCGGCGCCCTCGCTGCTGTCAGCACCCTGCCAATCGCCTGGACTGTTGCCGCCGGGCTCTTCGTGTTGGCGGCCGCCCACGCCCGCGTGGCCACCACTGCCTGGAGCAGCGATCGGCAGGCTTTCGAAACCTGAGGGCCGCAGACACCTGAGAACTGTCGCCGATTGGTGCCATGACTCAGCCGAAGCGGACCACGCCGATAGCATTGCGCCATGAGTGAATCTCTGATTGTCCGGGGCGGGAAACCACTGGCCGGGAGCATTGTTCCTTCGGGCAATAAGAACTCAGTCCTCCCGACGCTGGCCGCCACGGTGCTGACCAATGAACCGATGACCATCCGAAACGTCCCGGAGATCACGGATGTGGAGAAATTCGTCACGTTTTTCGAATCTCAGGGTTCCAAGGTTGACTGGGATCGCGAAGCCCAAACCATGATCGTGGATCATTCCACGATGGCCGACGGTGTCATGGAGACTCTGCCCGAAGGCATGCGAAGTTCAGTCATGTTGTTTGGTCCTCTGCTCACTCGCACGAAGAGCGTGTCCATGGCCAACGACGCAACTGGGTGCTCGCTTGGAGCCCGGGAAATCGACCCCCACCTTGAGATTCTTGAAGGGTTCGGAGCAGCCATCGACTGGTCGGCGAATCGCACGATCACCCTGGACGACACATTCAAGGGACACAGCCACTGGCTGGACTACGCCTCGGTGACCACCACTGAGCACTTCGTCATGTGTGCCTCAGTCGCTGAAGGCACGTCGCGCCTCGTCAACGCGGCAAGCGAACCACACGTGCAGGACATGTGCAACGTTCTTGTGCAGATGGGCGCCCAGATCAAAGGAATTGGTACCTCGGTACTTGAGATTGAAGGGGTTCCATCCCTACATGGCGCAGATGTTCGGGTCTCCGACGATCACCACGAGATCCTCACTTTCCTTGCAATCGGCGCAATCACCGGTGGCGAGGTTCGGGTACCTCACAGTGTCCACCAGCATTTCCCGCTGATGAACCGGGTCTTCGACAAGTTCGGCGTGGCAGTGGACCGCGAACAGGACACCTCCATCGTCCGACCGCAGAGCCGGCTCATCGTGAAGTCTCCCCGGACCGCGAATTTGTTGCCAAAGGTCGAAGGTGCTCCATGGCCCTACTTCCCTGTCGATCTCATCCCGCCGATTGTGGCGATGGCAGCCGTCGCTGATGGCAGTGTGCTTTTTTGGAACAAAGTCTATGAAGGTGCCTTTGGATGGATTCCCGAACTGCAGAAGTTCGGTGCGCAGGTGACGGTCTGTGATCCACATCGTGTCATCGTGGTCGGGAAGGACGATCTGCGGCCAGCCGTTGTCGAGGCCCCGTACATCATCCGCGTCATCATTTCGCTGTTCATGGTGGCGGCCACCATCGACGGTGAGTCGGTGATCCGCAATGCGGCCCCCGTTCGTCGTGCCCACCCCCGCTTCGTCGAGAATCTTCGCGCCCTGGGCGCGGATGTTGACTGGCACTCAGACTGAGTCTGGTGCGCCCCCGTCGATCTGGCGGTGGACAAAGGTGGAACAACCATGAGGCGGTCATCTCTCGCGCGGGTTGAGGGTCGCGAACCGCGCGAACAGGCACCACAACGACCGAATGGTCATATTTCCGTCAGTGTGCCCTCTCGTCCAGTCGTAGCAAGGCTTTTGGGTACCTTGGAGGGCTTGTGTCGCGGTGCTGAACAGCGGTTCCCCACAGACTTTCCCACAAGTTGTGGACAATGAAGTTCAGCTTGAGTATGAACCCGCGCGTGAATGTTGATCGGTGCCCAGAGGCTGGCCTGCATGGACGACCAATCCCACCCGGGCGTTGACCGAGGGCGTATCCGTTCCCTGCACGCTCGCACCGCACGCTTCAGTGAGCGGCAATTGCTCCACGCAAGTAAGCATCGCAATTACCGATGCACCCAGCATGCCTGCTCAGCCAAACCAGTGCGCAGCCAACCAGTGAAACAGCACAGCTCAACCAGCGTCCACCTCAAGAATGAGTCGCGAAACCCGCTCAAGATCGTCAACATCCGCGAAGTCAATGACAATGCGTCCGCGCTTGGCGCCTGTTGCAACGCCAACTCGCGTCTCCAGGTGATCAGCAAGCAACGCTTCAAGCTCCAGAATTGCTGCTGGGCGGGTCTCCCCCACCGAGTCTGGATCGGGCACAGGAGCCGACCCGCTGTCCCCGCTCAAAGGAGGCTCGGTACTGGGAGTTGCAACCGGGTGGTCCTCACCACGCACGATCTGCTCCAACGCGCGAACGGAAAGGCCCTCTTCAACCGTTCGAGCGGCAAGTCCCTCCTGATCCAGGGCGTCCGCACCCAGGATCGCCCGGGCGTGTCCGGCTGACAGCTCGCCCTGCATGATCATTCGCTGGACAACCGGGGTCAGCTGGAACAGACGCAACGTGTTGGCCACCGCCGACCGACTCTTGCCGACTCTTGTTGCCACCTGGTCCTGGGTCAGCGCGAACTCATCGATGAGTTGCTGATAGGCATGGGCTTCCTCAAGTGCATTGAGATCAGCACGATGCAAATTCTCAACTACCGCCTGTTCCAGCGCAGCCTGATCCTCGATTTTGCGCACAACCGCGGGAATACGATCAAGTCCGGCTCGCTTGGCAGCGCGCCAACGGCGCTCCCCAGCAATGAGTTCGTAGCCGCCGTCAGGTTTGACACGAACAAGGATCGGCTGAAGTACGCCAATCTCACGAACTGACGCCGTGAGTGACACCAGTTCTTCCTCGTCGAAGTGCCGGCGAGGCTGGTACTGATTAATCACGATGTCCGCAACGGGTACGTCAAGCAGACCCGTCCCATCGGCTGTCTCAGGACTGGTGGCTGCCGCCTCGGTTGGAATGAGCGAACTCAATCCCCTACCCAATCCGCCCTTGCGTTCAGACACCGTCCATCTCCTTTGCTACGTCACGATACGCAGAGGCTCCCTTGGAGCCTGAATCGAATGTTGTGATTGGTTGACCATACGAAGGGGCTTCAGAAAGACGCACTGACCGTGGGATAACCCGTTCACACACTTTGTTGCCAAAGTGGCCGCGAACTTCGTCGACGACCTGGCCAGCCAGCTTGGTTCGACCGTCGTACATGACGAGCACGATCGTCGAGATCTCAAGATCGGGATTGAGACTGGAGTTCACAAGTTCAACGTTGCGAATGAGCTGTCCAAGTCCCTCCAGGGCGTAGTATTCACACTGGATAGGGACGCAGACTTCTTTGGCCGCGGTCAGGGCGTTGATGGTCAGGAGCCCGAGTGATGGCGGACAGTCAATAAAGACATAGTCGTAGTCATCAACAACTGCTTCGATGGCCATACGCAACTTGTGTTCTCGACTGAACTGGGGAACGAGTTCAATCTCGGCACCTGCAAGATCAAGACTGGACGGCGCCAGGAACAGATTCTTGACAGCGGTCGGTTCAATGCAATCCTCCAACGCTACATCACGCAGAATCACGTCATAGAGCGACAACTCGAGGCTTCGCGGGTCGATGCCAAGTCCAGTACTTGCATTTGCCTGGGGGTCGAGATCGACAATCAATGTTCGATGTCCAAGTTCTGCCATGCAGGCACCCAGGTTGATGGTGGACGTTGTCTTACCAACGCCGCCCTTCTGGTTCGCAACAGCCACAACTCGTGGATACGGACGCACGGGGCGCGGCTCTCGCACTGGCTCGGCGACACCTCCATAGCCATCCTCTGCTGGTTCTGGTGGAACAGGCTGCGCAGCGGGCCCGGCAGTGTCGCTGCTCGTGACGTCGGTGGCGTCCCGATCGACAGTGTCCTCACCGACCGAATCTTTGAAAATAGCGTCGGGCCCGGCCACATCATCACCGGCCACATCATCACCGGCCACATCATCACCGGCCACATCATCACCGGCGCGATGATCCTCGATTGTGTTGTCCGCGCTGCCGGATTCGCCGCTGTCCCGGCCGGCGACCTCCTTCGGTGCACTGACTGCTTCTAAAAAGGCAGAATGTGGCGTCTTGCTGCTGCGAGGCGGCGGTGCTGGGGGAGTCGACGGCGCCACGACCATGGCGGGTTCAGGGGCCCCGGATGTAGCAGAAGTCGACGGTGGGACGGCCGTTTGGCCCATCACTGCCTTCGGTTGATTGGATGATTCTGGCGCCTCTTCGGGATCCGCAGGCGTGTTGGGCGGTGGTGTCCGCCAGTTTTGATTCGATGGTGCCATAGAGGGTTCCAACTCTAGTCCAGTTCGTAATTCAAGTGGGGGAATCATTGACAATTTCCCCATGATCCCCATCGATATAGGGTTTCACGTGAAACGGTCAGTTCCGGTAGACGAGCAAGGAGGCCAACTGCCGGGAGGATCGATGCGTTTCACGTGAAACAGTGCACAGCCCGCGAACACCAACGCAACTCAACATCATGGCTGCCTCAATACCAGAGTTGCCTCAATACCAGAGTTGCCTCAATACCAGAGCTGCCTCAATACCAGAGCTGCCTCAATACAGGGCACCTCGAAGAATGGGGGTTTCAGGGGACGCACCTCGTCACTTCATCGTGGTCAATGTTTCACGTGAAACCGAACTGCGCCGATATGTCTGCACGGAAACGTCAATAGCCAGTCAGCCGATGCCAAAGCCCCAGCCGTACTAAGCCATTGTTTCACGTGAAACGAGCAGCGGTGAGAGCGGCGGCATTCGGGGGAAAGCCTACTGACGCAATGCACCTCAGTCCTTCATCGGACAACATGGCAAACAGCGCTCTCACATATGGAGCTGTTTGGTCACCAGAGCGGGCGCTTCTCCATCTGGCGCCGGGTGCGTGGATACTTCTCCGGCGTCGGTCGAACCTTGAGGATCCGCACAAAGTGCGGGTGGCGAACCCTCTCGTGAAGAACCAGGCCCAGTCCGTCCAGCATGCCCTCGGGCCATCGTGAAGAGCCGTTTGGGGGTTCGCTTACGATCAAGCAGCCACCGATGCGCAGAAGGGGAGCAGCGCACTCCGCCGTGAGAGCTGGCGAGGCGAACAGTCGGGCACAAACGACGTCTGCCCAGCCTCGGTACCCCGCCGAAACCGAATCCTGCACGTCCCCGGACCAGACCCGCACGCGGTCCTGCCAGCCAGCGGCGCGAACTCCCTGCTGAAGGGTGTCAGCCCGCTTCTCCCTGGTTTCCGTGAGGAGGAACTCTGCATCCGGCCAGACTTCAGCCAGCACTAATCCCGGAAGACCGCCACCTGAACCCAGATCCACCACAGTGGAGGGGTTCTCCTCGGACAGCCACTGATCAGCGAATTGTGCAGCGTGCGCCACGTGGTCGGCAAGTCTTCCGCCAATCATTCCACGCTGTTGCGCCACTTCCAAGGCATGGAGCGCTTTGTCGTTGTGGAATTCGCCGATCACTCCCCAAGCATAGGTCGCCGCTACTCACACCAACGAAAACGAGAAAAGCCCCCGCCGGTCGGCGGGGGCTCTCACTGTTCATTGCTCTATGCGGGAGAAACAACCACGTAACGACGGGGATCATCACCTTCAGAGGAGGTGGTCACGTCTTCCACATCGGTAAGGGCATCATGCACGACCTTGCGATCGGCCGCACTCATGGCCTCCAGTGACTTTGCCTCGCCACCGTCGACAACCTGTTCCGCAACCTTCAGGGCAAATCCACGGAGCGCTTCGCGGCGACGGTGCTTGTACTCATCGACGTCCACATGGATTCGGTGGTACCGGCGCCCACCGGCGGACCGTTGAAGGGCGGTTCGGGTCAGTTCTTCCAATGCAGCGAGCGTCGCGCCGCTCGGGCCCACCAGGAGACCCAGATCATCGCCGGAGACCTGAGCTTCGAGCGTGTCTTCGCCGAGATCGACAACCTCGGTGGTTGACCCGGAATCAAAGACCTTGGCGACACCGCCCACGAAGGCGTTCATGATGTCCTGCTGTTCTGAAACGCTGAATTCCTCATCCACGTTGGGCTCCTGTCGATTGCGCTCGTTATCACGATTGTTATTGCGATTGCCGCCGCGACTGTTGTCACGGCCCTTACTGTCAGAAGTCTTGCGGTCAGAGCTCGTGCTGTCAGCCGGGGCACCCTTTCCCTTCGCATCCGTCTGTTTGTCGCCGGAGCCTTTGTTCTTCGCAACTGCGGCACCTGCCGCAGCCACGCCAGCAGCTGCGCCGGCCTTGGACTTGTTGCCTCCACGATTACCACCGTCACGATTACCACCGTCACGATTACCACCGTCACGATTACCACCGTCACGATTACCACCGTCACGATTACCACCGTCACGATTACCACCGTCACGATTACCACCGTCACGATTACCACCGTCACGATTACCACCGTCACGATTACCGCTTTTGCCACCGTCACCGCGACCGCCGCGGTTGTTTCCACCCTTGCTGCGGTTGCGATTCCGGTCGCCGCCCTTGCCGCCGCCACCGCGACGGTTACGACGGTCGTCTTTGGGAGCTGGCGCCTTCGGCTTGATGCGTGCGCGGACTCGGGCGTCTGATTTCACCCGGCCGAACAGGCCCTTCTTGACGTCCTCGAGGACCTCAATTTCAGCGTCAGCACCGTCCACATTGAGAAGATCCAGGGCCTTGGCCTGTGCCTCCTCGATAGATTGTCCTGTTGTCTCTACCCATTCCATGATGGTGTTTGTCTCCTCACACGCTGGCGGCTGTACGCGGAGGGCGCGCCATGCGTTGGTTGTTGGTTGTTTCTACTTTTTGCGATTGTGATTGGCGCCACCCTTGGGAGTGACGCGCTTTGAGGGCTTGCGATCAGCCGTGACCGGTGCCGAAGAGGATTTCCGAGCGGCCTTGCGGGCATTACCCTTGGCGGCGCGTTTGGCGTCTCTGGAGCCGCCATTCTCCTTGGCCTCCGTTTGAGCCGCAGAAGCGGAGCGCTTGGCCCTGGCCCACAACGAACCACCCTGATCGGTCTCTTGAACAGAGTTCTCCGATCCGTTGTTCGCGGCCCCAGATGTCTTTGCTGGGGGCACGCGAGATGCTGACCTGGCACTGGCACTGCTGTTGGACCCGGCCTCGTCCCGCGGTGGGCGGCTCCGGTTGCGCGATGAGGTTTGACCAGAAACTGGGCGACGTGAGCCATGACGGACATCGCCGGATCCGCCTGCGACTGAACCGCCCGATGACTTGCTGCTTGTCCTGCCATCAGCCTTCTTGGCACCGGTACCATATTCATGCTTCTCACCAGGATTCATCAGCTGGCCAAGGAACCCACCTGGCTGCACAGCGGGCTGAGCTCCCTCGGAGGGCTCCCAGTCTTCGTCGTCGTCTTCATCGAACTCCAGGGGCGCATCATCCATGTTCTTGTAGAAGCGATTGGTAATCACCGCATTCTGGCCCACGCGAAACAGCGCAGATCCAATGAAGTACACGCCGAGAGCGGCAGGAAGGGTAAAGGCGAAAAGAGGCGCCATCCACGGCATGATCTTGGTGATCATCTGCATCTGTTGCGGAATCTCTGCGTCCGAGCGGCCCTGAATCTGTTGCTGTTGGTACCAACTGAGCACACCAGTCAGCACGACAAGCACCATGAAGGGCAGAGAGGCAGGTATGGACTCACGGATAACTTCGCTGGCCGATCGGGACAGATCAATACCCCAGGACACCATGTCGTTGTTGTTGACCAGGTCCTGATACATATCAGACTCAGGGTCAAGGTATTCGGGGTTGAAGTTGGTGCGGTCTGAGTCTGCGAGAGCAATCTGCACTTCGCCTCGCGCCAGCTCTGCGTCCACCATTCCGCGCTGGGTGAGTGTATTTCCAGCAGCGAAGCCGGTGTCGACGGTTCGTCGGGTGAGTCCGCGTACCACGCGGAACAGAACGAAGAATACCGGAGCCTGAACCAGCACGGGTAGGCACCCGCCCACCGGGTTCACACCGTGCTTCTGATACAGAGCCATGAGCTCCTGATTCATCTTCTCACGATCAGCAGCGTATTTTGTCTGCAGCCGCTTGATCTGCGGCTGGATCCGCCGCATTTCGATCATGGACTTGGTGCTCTTGAAGGTGAGCGGCATCACCACCACCATCACCACCATGGTGAGCAGGAAGATGGATATGCCGTGGCTCGACGTCAGGGAGTAGAAGAAGGCGACGAGCCGGGCGATCAGTTCAAACATCGGGGGTCTCCAACGAGGGGGATGCAGGGGGTACGGGATCCAGACCGTGGGATCCAAGAGGGTGGCAGCGACAAACGCGGCGGGTCGCGAGCCACGTGCCTTTCACCGCTCCGTGAATTTCCACTGCTTCAACCGCATATGCAGAACAGGTCGGGAGGTAGCGACAAGCGGGGGGAGTTCCCGCTCGCATGGCTCGCACGGCGGTGAAAAACCAGAGCATGGTGCGCTTGGCAAGGGACCGGACATCTGGCGTCGCTGCGGTGGATGCTGCTGCGTTCGACGTCGCGGCTTCGATAGCTGCCGGAGGTACAGAAGTCACTGGTTCGCGCTCTCTGTGGTGGTTTCACGCGCGTCTGGTGCGACGTCAGGCTTGTTCGCTGCGTGCACTCTGCGCAGTTGGCGCTCCAGGTCCGAACGAAGGACTGACGAGGTGACGGTTGCCGCTGATTGTTTGGCGGTCATGAGGTACAGACCGCCGGGCAGCTCACCATCTCGTGCGAGATCATGCAGGATGGCGTGGATCCGGCGACGAATTCGGTTTCGGACCGGCGCATTTCCCACGTGCTTGCCAATGGCATAACCGACATGGGGTCGGTCCGTGTAAGAGCCGACATGGGGTCGGTCCGTGTCCGCGACAGTGCCCGCGTTGATTCTGGAGCGGCCGAGATCCGGGCGCGCGTCATCGTCGGCCATCCATCGGAGTGAGATGTGGCGTCCATGATGAGGTTTCGCGGCGCGCAGCCGCGCAAATGCGGCACGATGCTGAATACGCCAGATCAGGCGGACAGCTTCGCCCTTCCGCGGCGACGGCGAGACTTGATAACGCTTCGCCCACCCTTGGTGGACATGCGCTTGCGGAACCCATGGTTTTTGGCCCGTTTGCGGACATTTGGCTGGTAAGTGCGCTTCACTGAAGATCCTTGTTCGTCTTTCGAAACCGGGGTGTGCCGACGAAGGGGAAATCACCAGGGTTCGCTTCTTTTGGCAGTGGATCATTCGAGCAATGCTGCGAGGTCAGTTTCCAGTCGTGTGACCGGTCGCCGAAAGCAGCTTCGCCGGGGCGATATCCACAACCAACCCCCCACGCTAAAGCGCGCGATTCTTCATTCAAACTCGCGCGGGTGGCGAACCGCTGTTCGCGCAAGTCTCGCTACGACCTCCGAACATCGATCGCTCCGCCCGATTCGAGAGGAAAATGGCCTCTGACCTGCGTAAACACACACTATTCGCAATCCTTCAAGACTGGTGATACGGTCCCAACACCCGAGTTGTCCACAGGGTGAATGACGCGATGGAGCGCCGTTCACGCGGCCAAACCGGACGGGTTACCGAGGACACCGCAGCGTCTCTCTGGTCGACCTTCGCAGGATCGTTTTTACTTCGCAATTATTACTCGCATGGCGAACGCGTGTTTGGGCTGGATGAAGCCTTCAACTGCACAAGCCTCGGCTTATCCACTTTCCACAGCTGTGGACCACCTTGTGGAGAAGCCACACAATTCGTTTCGGGAGATTCCGTTGGAACAGCAAGAAGATCTGTGGATAACCGCAGTCGCCGATTTGCGAAAGCAGCTCAGTGATGGGGTCTGGCAATCGACATTCGCGGGCATCCAGGCCCTGTCCTCGGACACGCCTGATGCGCTTGTGCGCGTCAGCGTTCCGAGTCAGATTGTGAAGGATCGTCTCGAAACGAGGTACCTCGCGCTCGTCACTGGTGCCCTTCAGGATGCTGGAGCGAACCCCGACGTGGAAATCGTGATCGAGGTTCGCACCGAACAGGCTCATCTCGACGTTGAAGAGGACGCCGCCGCGCTGCTGCATGACGATTTCCGTCAACAAGAGCGAAGTGGTGCCACCTCAGACACGAGAAATGCCAACACCAGGAATGGTCGGGTCCAGCCCGCTGATCCAATGGAGACAGCCAAGTCGCTGAACCCCCGACTCACTTTCGAGAGCTTCGTGACCGGCCCATCAAATCGATTCGCCCACGCAGCGGCACTGTCGGTGGCAGAAACACCCGGACGCTCATACAACCCGCTCTTCATTCATGGCGACGCCGGCCTTGGCAAAACGCACCTCTTGCAGGGCATCGCCCAGTACGTCCTGGAGAATTATCCCGAGAAGAAGGTGCTGTACGTCTCAACAGAGACGTTCCTGAACGAGTTCGTTGACGCCATTCGCACCAACACCACGCACGCTTTCAAGCGGCGCTATCGAGAAATCGACGTACTGCTCGTGGATGACATTCAGTTCATTGAGGGCAAGGAAGGTATTCAGGAGGAGTTCTTTCACACGTTCAACACCCTCCATCAGGCAAACCGCCAAGTGGTGATCTCCTCTGATCGTCCACCAGATGCCATCTCCACCCTGGAAGATCGCCTGCGAAGCCGGTTCAAAATGGGTCTGATCACCGACATTCAGCCACCAGATGTGGAGACTCGCCTCGCCATCCTGCGAACTCGGGCAGAATCGGATCGCATTCGCATCGACGATGACATCCTTGAGTTCATCGCCACGAACGTGAAGGACAACATCCGCGAACTCGAAGGCGCTCTCATTCGAGCCACCGCCTTCGCTCGTCTCACCAACGAGCCACTCACCCTGGAACTCGCAAAGAACATCCTCTCGGACCTTGTTACAGACACTCGTCCGCAAATCGTCACTCCGCAGCTCATCCTGGATGAGACCTCACTGCGCTTTGGATTCACCATCGAAGAGATCAAGGGCGGCTCGAGGAAGCGCCCGCTGGTCATATCCCGTCAGATCGCCATGTATGTGATGCGTCAGCTCACCGACCTGAGCTATCCCGCCATTGCCCGGGAGTTCGGCGGACGTGATCACACCACCGTCATCCACGCCGTGGACAAGATTGACAAGTTGATGTCTGAGCGTCGCCAGATCTATGACCAGGTCACCGAGATCCTGACCGCAATCAAGACAGGAACGGGTCGCGCGGCTGCTTAGGGCGCGAATCTGCCGGTGGACAGCCCTCAAACTGCCGGTGGACAGCCCTGAAGCTGCCGGTGGATAGTGGTGTGGATGAGTGGGCGCGATCAGGGGATAAGTCACGGTCATCCCCATGGGGGATCTACGATCGGTCAGGACTGTGCACAACGCCCAGATTCGTCCCCAACTCAAGTTGTTGGTAAATCAACGAATACGAGGCTTATCCACTTGTCCACACACCTACTACTATCTCTAGTTTTTTATATACAAGATCTGTTTAGAAAGAATCCACAGCGTGAAATTCAGATGTGAACGAGAAACCCTGCTCGAGGCACTCACCACTGCTGGGCGCGCCGTGTCCAGTCGCGGCGGTCAGCTGCCGGTTCTGTCAGGTCTGCACCTTGTCCTTGATGGCGACAATCTCCGCATCACCGGCAGTGATCTCGATCTGACCATCACTCGAAGTGTCACTGTTGGTGGAGACACGTCTGGTACTGCAGTGATCCCGTCGAAGCTGCTCATCGATGTTGTTCGTTCTCTGGATGGCGGCGCGGTTGAAGTTGCGTGTCAGGCTCAGGACGCCTCGGTCAGTGGCGGCCGTTCGGAGTTCTCGATTCGTACCATCGCTGCTGATGAGTTTCCCGAGGTGCCCCAGCCCGAAGGTCAGGAAGTCAACATCGAAGGAGCGTCATTTGTTGCTGCGCTGAAGCAGGTCGTGCCGGCGGCGTCGAGTGATGATTCCCGACCAATCCTCACCGGCGTGTACCTCACGGCTGAGAACGACGGTCTTCGCATGGTGTCCACCGACTCGTACCGTTTGGCGGTGCGCGATCTGCCTGGCACGTCGGTGCTGCAATCTGGCCAGTCCGTGTTGGTGCCATCGCGGGCCCTTGATGAAGTTGCGCGCGTTGTTGGATCAGCAGAAACACTCACCCTGCGTCTCGGCGAACGCGACGCCACGTTCCAGGTTGAAGGTCTCACGGTTACCACCCGCCTCATCGATGGTGATTTCCCGAACTATCAGGGTCTCATCCCGGACAATAATCCGAACGTACTCACGGTGAACCGGGCCGCGCTCTACGACGCGGTCAAGCGTGTTCGCCTCATGGCACAGGAGTCGACCCCGGTTCGGTTGCACATGACGTCAGACAGCCTGGAACTGGTGGCAGTCACCCAGGACGTTGGTGAGGCGCATGAGACGCTCGATGCCACGTACACCGGTGATGAGCTGACGGTGGCATTCAACGCGCAGTTCCTGCTGGATGGTGTTGACGTCGCCCGCGGCGAGGAAGTCAAACTCGAAACGATTGATGCGTTGAAGCCGGCAGTGCTTCGCGATGGCGACGATCGGGATTTCCTGTACCTGTTGATGCCTGTTCGGGTCCCGTAGCCCTCGCGGGCTGCACTTCGCGCGGGGTCCCTGGGACAGATGCGGCTGGATCGGCTGTGGTTGCAGGATTTCCGCACATACGCGCAGCTTGATCTGGAGCTTCCCCCCGGGCTGACCTGCATCATTGGCCAGAACGGTATTGGCAAGACGAACCTTCTCGAGTCCATTGCGTATGCGGTGACGCTTGAGTCCTTTCGGGGTGCGGAAAGCGCTGCGCTGGTCCGCGTCGCAGAACCGCCTGCACCGCGGGCGATCGTCCGAGCCCAGGGGATGGGCTTTGATCGCGATGTGCTGGTCGAGCTTGAGATTCGTCCGCAGGGGCGGGGCCGTGTGCAGTTGAACCGCAAACGTCTGACGCGAACGGGCGATCTGCTGGAGCGCTGGCGCGTCAGTGTGTTCTCGCCCGATGATCTCTCGCTGGTGAAAGGCTCACCAGGCGGCCGCCGCGAGTTCATGGATCGCGCAGTGGTGATGATCTCGCCCGCGTTCGATGGGGTTCGCAAAGATCTGGCTCGGGTTTTGAAGCAGCGCAATGCTCTGTTGCGCCAGAACAGTGGTCGCCTGGATGCCGACGCGACCATGACGCTTGATGTCTTTGATGAGCGTCTGGCGGCTTTGGGGGAGCGGGTGGGTTCTGCCCGGCTCCAGTTGTTGCACGATGTGACGCCCTATGTCCAGGAGGCGTATGCGACGCTCGCCGGCGCGGCCAAACAGGTTGAGCTTCTCTATGACCCGGCGTGGATGCAGGAAGGTCTGCATGAGGCGTTGACCCGCACTCGGAGTAATGACGTTCGTCGTGGGGTCAGCCAGGTTGGTCCTCACCGTGATGATCTGGGTGTCGTGCTCGGAGGTTTGCCGGCCCGGTCCCACGCGTCGCAGGGAGAGCAGCGATCTCTGGCGCTCGCTCTTCGGCTTGGTGTGCACCTTCTGGTGGCCGATCAGTTGGGTGAGCCGCCAATCCTGTTGCTCGATGATGTGTTTTCCGAATTGGACAACTCCCGGAGCAACGCACTGTTCGCGGCGTTGCCTCCCGGCCAGGCACTGCTCACGTCAGCCATTGATTTACCCGAAGGCGCCGAACCCGAACTGACACTGTCAGCGACGCCGGGTACGTTGACACCGGTATGACCATCGAACCGCTCCCGGATCATCAGCAGGCGCCGAAGCCGCTGAGTACTGGTCTTGATCGCGTCATGCGATCGCTGGGGCTGCCGTCGGTGGATTCGCTTGGCCTGGTGTTTGCCCGCTGGTCTGAGATTGTCGGCGACGAACTTGCAAATCTGTGTCAGCCCATGTCGCTGCATCGGGGCCGCCTGGTGATTGGCGCTGCTGATCATGCGTGGGCGACAGAGTTGCGCTGGATGGAGAAGATCCTGATCGACCGGTGCGCGGCAAGCCTTGGGTCCGGAGTTGTCACGTCGGTCGTGGTTCGCGTTGGCTCCTGGCAATCAGACACTCGCTGACCCAGCAAATTTTCATTGCGTTGGCCACAAATTTTGCTGGTCGTACGCTCCCATTTCCCGTCGTAGGATCGGTGTTTGACGCCTGGTCGGTGCGGCCCAGCACAGATGCGGCAAAATTCGTTGCAATATCAACGTTTTCACACCCCGATTTTCGCCTCTCCATCCCCCGTTTTGGACCCCTTCTGACGTAGGATGGGAAACGGTTGAGAAGGCTCTCAGTCAGAATGCGGGGCACGCATCTTTCATCAGGTGCACCCCACATCCTCTGAGAGGTCGTTTGAGACCGCTCCCCCTGTGTGCCCACCTGCGACACCTGGGACCAGCAGACATCCGCTTTGGCGGGCGTTTGGGAGATTGAGTTCCATCAGATCTATCAGAAAGGGAACGTTGTGGCTGACAAGCCATCGTCCTACGGGGCGGAACAGATTACCGTTCTGGAAGGTCTTGAGGCCGTGCGCAAGCGCCCGGGCATGTACATCGGCTCCACGGGACCCAGTGGTCTGCATCACCTGGTCTATGAGGTCGTCGACAACTCGGTGGATGAGGCCATGGCTGGCCACGCCACCCGCATTGATGTGACCCTGCTCGCCAACGGCGGCTGTGAAGTTGTTGATGATGGTCGCGGCATTCCTGTCGGCAAACACCCGAAGTATGAAGACCTGACCGCGGCCGAAGTTGTCATGACGGTGCTGCACGCGGGCGGCAAGTTCGGTGGCTCGGGCTACAAGGTGTCCGGCGGGCTCCACGGCGTGGGTATCTCTGTGGTGAATGCGTTGTCGTCCAGGGTGGAAGTGGAAATCGATCGCGACGGCGAACGGCACGAAATGTCATTCAGGGACGGCGGCCAGCCCGACAAGAAGCTGACTGTCATCGGCGATTCGCCTGAGGGACATACCGGCACACTCGTGCGGTTCTGGCCCGACGAAACCATGTTCGAGGAGACGCGCTTTCGGGCCCAGACCCTGCTCGACCGTCTCCAGATGATGACGTTCCTGAATCGCGGGCTGCAGATCCGCTTCCGTGATCAGCGTGAAGATGCCATTGAGTCTTCGGGAATGGGGGAGTGGATCACCTTCAAGTACGACGGTGGCATCAGCGACTTCGTGCGCCATATCAACCAGACGAAGGAAGCCCTTTTCGAGGACGTTGGTTGGTTCGAGTCCATTGAAGAAGACCAGGAAGTGGAAATCGCGTTTCAGTGGAACACCGGCTACAACACCGATGGACTGCACTCCTTTGCCAATGGCATCACCACCAACGGCGGCGGTATGCACGAGGAAGGCTTCCGCAAGTCTCTGACCAACTCCATCAACAAGGTCGCGTTTGACAAGGGTTGGTTCAAAGAAGGCGCCGATCGCCTCCAGGGCGAAGATATCCGTGAAGGTCTCACTGCCATCATCAGTGTCCGTCTGGCTGATCCACAGTTCGAAGGTCAAACCAAGGACAAACTTGGCAACGTCTCCATCCGATCACTCGTGGAGCGCGCCACCAACGAGAAGCTGGTGGAGTGGCTGGGCGAGAACCCGGGCCCGGCCAAGGTCATTGTCAACAAGGCTCGAGATGCCCAGGTGGCGCGCATAGCCGCCCGAACCGCACGTGATCAGACTCGCCGCAAATCGGCGCTTGAAGGTGCCGGTCTGCCGGGCAAGCTCACCGACTGTTCGTCGCGCAATCCCGCCGAGTGCGAAGTGTTCATCGTGGAGGGCGACTCGGCCGGCGGATCAGCCAAGAAGGCCCGCGATTCCAAGACAATGGCCATCCTGCCCATCCGCGGCAAGATCCTCAACGTCGAACGCGCCCGCATTGACAAGATGCTCAAGAACACCGAGGTCCAGGCGCTCATCTCTGCAATCGGCGCCGGCTTTGGCGAAGAGTTCGACCTCACCAGGATCCGCTATCACAAGGTCGTTCTGCTCTGTGACGCAGACGTCGACGGCAGCCACATTCGCACGCTCCTGCTCACGTTCCTGTTCCGGCAGATGCGTGAGCTGGTTGAGCAGGGTCACGTGTACATCGCGCAGCCGCCGCTGTACTCCACCGAGGTGCAGAAGAAGAAGATCTACCTCAAGGACGAGGACGCAAAAGATGCGTTCCTGGCCGAAAATCCGAAACACTCTGCTGACTTTGCCCGCCTGAAGGGGCTGGGCGAGATGGACTGGAACGAGCTTCGCGACACCACCATGGATGCCGATCTGCGCACGCTGCTGCAGGTCACCGTGGAACAGGCCGCAATTGCTGACGAAATTTTCTCGACCCTCATGGGCGAGGACGTCGACAACCGCAAGACATTCATCCAGAGCAACGCGCGCGATGTGCGCTTCCTGGATATCTAGGGGACACGCATGGCTGACGACGAGAATCCCAACGACGACGCAATCGATGAGAGCGACGAAACCGAGAACGAAGAGATCGAAGCCTCTGCGTCCGACGGTGATGGCGGTGGCGACGAGCCAACGGACACTCCAGTTGCCGCTGATGACGATGATGACGGTCGCGTTGGGGTGCCCGACGACTGGGCGGGCGGTGAAGCCCAGGGTGATCCGCGTGACGACGGCAGCTACAGCGTCGAGCCCATCGAGATCGAGACCGAGATGGAGCAGTCGTTCCTCGACTACGCCATGTCCGTCATCGTGTCGCGCGCTCTCCCCGATGCGCGTGACGGGCTCAAGCCGGTGCACCGCCGCATCATCTGGGGCATGTTCGACAGCGGCTATCGCCCCGACCGTTCCCATGTCAAGTCGGCCCGTGTCGTGGGTGACGTCATGGGTAAGTACCACCCGCACGGTGACACCGCCATCTATGACGCGCTGGTTCGCATGGGGCAGGATTTCTCCCTACGTGACCCGCTGATTCATCCGCACGGAAACTTCGGCACCCCGGCCGATGGTCCGGCTGCCATGCGCTACACAGAGTGTCGCCTGGCTCCGCTTGCCATGCGCCTCACTGACGGCATCGATCAGGACACGGTTGATTTCAAAGGCAACTTCGACGGCTCAACTGACGAGCCAGAAGTGCTGCCGGCGCGCTTTCCGAATCTGCTGGTCAACGGCAGCCAGGGCATTGCGGTGGGTATGGCCACCAACATCCCGCCGCACAATTTGAATGAGGTCATCGACGCCACCGTTCATCTGCTTGAGAACCCGCAGGCATCTCCGGAAGACCTCATGCAGTTCGTCAAGGGCCCCGACTTCCCAACCGGTGGTCTCATTCTTGGGCGAGCAGGTCTGGAGAGCGCCTACCGAACCGGCAAGGGCAGCATAAAGATTCGTGCCCAGGCAGAGATTGTCGAAGAGGGCAACAACACGCTCATCGTGGTCACGGAGCTGCCGTACCAGCAGAGTGCAGAGAACATCGAGATGAAGGCCGCAGATCTCGTGAATCGCAAGGTGATCGAGGGCATCCGCAGCATCAACAACGAGTCCTCCGGTGATGACACCCGCCTCGTCTTCGAACTCAAACGCGACGCTCCGGCGCTGGTCATTCTCAACCAGCTGTACAAATACACGCCGCTGCAGACCACGTTCTCGGCGAACATGGTGGCGCTTGATGATGGGGTGCCGCGCACGCTGAATCTGCGTGACGCTCTGGTTGCCTACGTCAATCACCAGAAGGAAGTGGTGCGTCGCCGCACCGAGCACCTCCTGCAGAAGGCGAAGGATCGAGCGCACATCGTTGAAGGTCTGCTGAAAGCCATCGACATGATCGACGCCATCATTGCGTTGATCCGAGGCTCAGCCGATCGTTCTGCGGCTCGCGAAGGTCTGATGGGCACAGGCTTTGAGTTTTCTGAGATTCAGGCCAACCACATTCTGGATATGCCGCTTGGCCGTCTCACCCGTCTGGGGCGCGCTGCGCTTGAAGAAGAGATGGCCGAGCTGCAGATAACCATCGATGAGTTGCAGAGCATCCTGGATGATCAGGCCAAGCTCGATGGCGTCATCCGTGATGAACTGCTTGAGGTCCGCGAAGAGTTCGGTTCACCGCGTCGCAGCCAGTTCACGCACGACCCGGGTGAGTTCGACATCGAGGATCTCATTGAAGATGAGCCGCTGGTCTTCACCATGAGCGACACCGGCTATGTCAAGACCGTGTCGGTCGATGAGTTCCGGTTGCAGGGTCGCGGTGGCGTTGGCGTCGCTGGTGCCAGTCTCAAAGACGGCGATCAGATCGACACCATCATTCACACCACTGCGCACGCGTATCTCCTGTTCTTCACAAACCAGGGGAAGGTTTATCGCATCAAGGCTCACGAGGTGCCGATGAAGAGTCGGACCGCGAAGGGCGTCGCGGTCGTGAACCTGTTGCGACTTGACGCAGGCGAGTCCGTGGCCGCAGTGCTTGATACGCACGACTACGACGCCGAGTATCTGCTGTTCGTCACCCGCAACGGTCAGGTCAAGCGCACCGAGTTCGCGGCGTATGGCAACGTGCGCCAGAACGGCTTGCGTGCCATCAACCTCAAAGAGGGTGATGAGCTGGTGCAGGTGCTGCCCACCAACAGCCAGAACGATGCGTGCATCATCACCCGCAACGGTCGTCTCATGCGCTTCAAGCCGGAAGAGGTTCGAGCCATGGGCCGAACCGCTGCTGGCGTGCGCGGTATCAAGCTCAAAGACGATGATGCCGTTGTGTCGGTGTGCTTCGCCCGCGAAGGCCATCAGCTTTTCATCGTTACCGAAGAGGGCTACGGCAAGCGCACCGACTTCGATGCGTTCAACGTGAAGCATCGCGGCGGTCAGGGTGTGCGAGCCATCAAGTTGCGCGAGGGCCGGGGCCATGTCCTGTCGGCCCACATGGTGACCGAGGACGATGAGCTCATGTTGATCTCTTCACTGGGTACGACACTGCGTCTTCGAGTGGCCGACATTTCGGTGCAGGGTGCCTCAGCAACAGGTGTCACCATCATGAGCACCAAGGACGGCGAGCTGGTTGCAGCTGTAACGCCGGTCAGTGCGGACGACATCGAAGACGAAGAGCTTCACGACGGAGATGCTGAAGCCGAAGCTGGTGGTGCTGAAGGCTCAACTCCGGTCATGGACGATGATGAGGATGACGTAGAAGACGCTGATTCCTCCGCAGGTGGCGAAGAGGAGTAATCCAGTGCGGCGATGGCTGACGGCGGGCGCCAGAGTGATCACGGCTGTAGTGATCATGTTTGTGGTGGCTGCGCTCGGGTTGAGCGCGTGTGGCTCGTCCGAAGACGCGCTCACCACAATTGTGCCTGATGGTGCGTCGGCTGGTTTCTTCACGCCGGTTGTGCCAACGGTGACGCCCGGGCCCACGCCAACAGTGACAGCACTGCCGTTGGTCCTGGCTACTGCCTCGCCGGCAACACTCACTCCAGAGCCAACGCTCACTCCAGAGCCAACGCTCACTCCAGAGCCAACGCTCACTCCAGAACCAACGCTCACTCCAGAATCAGAACCGACGTCCACGCCGGCACCGGAGCCCGCGGCAACGCCATTGCCAGAACTGACCGCGACGCCAGCTCCTGATCCAACGCCGTTACCCGATCCGGCGTCGACGACCGATGGTGAAGAAGGCTCGGACGGTGAAGTCCTTGGCGTGACCATTGAAGCGACAATCACGCCGCAGCCGACAATCACCCCGCCGCCCACGCAGGTTCCGAATCCGCCCACGCCCACACCAGGACCGGCGCCAACCGCCATCGTGCGCGTGGTCACCGAGCAGAACCACAACATCTATGCAACCGTCAACGGTGTCGAGTTGCATCTGCCCTCAGAGCGGGTGGAGAAGATTGGCTTCCATCAGGCCGGGCATACCGGCACGCAGCAACAGATGACCACCAGCGCCGTGCCGTTCTTCGAGATGAGTGACCGCAATCGCGGCACCGGCTCGCGTTCTGCCGCCGACATCGTGGTGGATCCGAACTTCCCCATCATTGCGCCGGTCTCCGGTCGTGTCGTTGCTGCGGTCAACTACGTCCTGTACTGCCAGTACACCGATGACCTCGTCTTCATCGAACCCGACGGCCTACCGGGGTTCGAGCTCAAGGTGTTCCACATGGATGGACTTCGGGTCTCCGAGGGCGACTATGTCGTCGCGGGCGAAACGATCATTGCTGACGGGCCGCGCTTTCTCCCGTTCGTGTCCCAGGTGGACGACTTCACGGCGGAACCGTCCTGGCCGCATGTGCACATCGAAATTGTTGACCCGTCCATTCCTGATCTGCGACCTGCCGGCGCCGGTTGTCCGTAGTGGTTGACTGGGTGTTCGCAAATTTGCCGAAGCTTCTGGCCGCAATGATCATTCTTGTCATTGGCGGGGTCCTTTTCATTGGGATCCCGTGGCTTGTGTGGCGTGCGATCCGTCCGGAGGAGCCGAGGAGGTGGTTCTGCGTCGTCATCGCCGTTTTGCGAACGTGGTCCCTCATTGCGGGCCTGATTGTCCTCTCTCTCGCTGTCAACGCCCTGCAGATCGAGCCACTGCAGTTGTTGGTGGATGATCTCATTGCCTGGATTCCGAATGTTGTTGTGGCCGGGGCCCTTCTTGGCATCGGGTACGCGCTCGTGTGGGGTCTCGCTCTTGTAGGCCGTCGACATCTGTCACCGCGGCTGGCGAATGTGCCCGGCCCTCGCATGGTTTTGCAGGTGCTCGGCTTTGGTCTCCTGGGCCTGGTTTGTTATTTCGCTGTGTCCATGGCGCTGGACCAGCTTGGCGCTTACCCCTCAGGGCGTGACATTCCTGCCATCGTGACCCTTCTGGTCCTCCTGGCGAGTTTTCCCATTGCGTGGTGGATCTCGCGTCAACACGACGATGGCGCCCGCGGCCATTCAGACAATCTGGTCGTTGACGGTGAAGGACGCGCGCGAACAGGGCAGAAGTGCCGAAGGAACGCCCGAGGACATGGAACGTTCCATTGCCGCGAAC
>Ga0209831_1000107_pt1 | contig 71067 bp, 54 predicted proteins | sample Maine_Asex4_meta_FD_187451 | JGI IMG/M metagenome (GOLD analysis project Ga0209831, IMG submission 187451) | Marine algal microbial communities from Maine, USA - Maine_Asex4_metaG (SPAdes) (version 2) | ecosystem: Host-associated > Algae > Red algae > Unclassified | place: Maine, USA | collected... | reverse complement strand
TGAGTCAAAATTATTGCCTTTGTCAATTAAACTGTCAGCAATAAAATAAGGGGAACTAAATTTACTGCAAAGTTCAACTGCTAAACTATCAAAACAGCCGCTTAAATTATTGTCGGCAATGTTTAAATAATTTAAAGAATCAAGGCTTAACCATTCTATAGAAAAGTTACCACTAAGTTGATTGTTCGATAAATTAATAGAATCTATTCTACCTTCTGCATTGGTGGCAACACCAAATAGTTCCTCTAAATTACAGTCAGCTGGTATTGTATCTTGGTTTACAATTAAACTATCCCAACCGGTTGTGTTTAACCAATTTTCGCCATTATAATTTTGGTAGATGCTTTGTAAGGCTTGCCAATCGGTTAGGTGACAGCGGTTGGTGGTGTCGCATACACCTTTGCCTTCAAAACAGAATTCTTCCCAGGTGGCGTCGAAATTATTGCCTGGGCTAACACCGTCAACAAAACCATAAACGGCTTCAGCAAAACTATCACACATTTTAAACAAATTAGCATCAAAACAACCACTTAAATTATTGCTGCTTATTCCTAAAGTGAGGTTATTAAAATGCATGTCGCCAAATACAGCGGGTATAGTGCCAGTTAATTGATTAGCGTTTAAAAAAAGATTAAATATTTTTTCAATATTACTAAATTCTGGTGGAATTTCGCCGGTTAGTTGATTGTCGAGCAAATATATTTTTCGAATACTTTTTAGATTGCCCAATTCTGGAGGTATTGAGCCGCTTAAGTTGTTAGATAACAAATCTAAATTACCTAAATTAATTAAATTTCCAATTTCGGCAGGTATAGCACCTGAAAGGTTATTGAAAGCTAATCTTAAAGATTCTAATTTTATAAGCGCTCCAATTGAACCAGGTATATTACCTTCAAGCATATTATTAACCAAACCGAGATCAATCAATTCAGTTAATTTTGATATTTCCGGCGGTATGGTGCCGTTTAAATTATTACCGGGTAAAACTAAATCTTCTACTCTTTTTCCGTAATCTTCATCAAGTCTAACACCGTGCATCTTACTTAAATCACAACCTGGTGGAGGCGTATCACCTTTTATTTGATCCCAACCTTCTTTATTTTCCCAATTGTCTCCATTCGTGCTTTCGTATAGTGCTTTTAATGCGGTCCAATCGTCAATATGGCACTGGGCAAAAGCCTCTGTACAAAGGCATATTAAAATTATTGTTGTTATATTTTTCATTTTATTTATTATTCGCAAGTTTCAATGGAACCATTAATAGAAATATCTAAGATTGAGTTGGTTTTTACTTCAAAATTATTGTTTAATATTATCTCTTGCCCTGCGCTTAAAATTAGACAAGCCTCATTTTGTATGGTAACATTACCATTAGTACTAATGTTTTGTTTGGCGGCTATATTGGTATATAAGTTATTGTTGTTTTCGTAGATGTTATTATCTATTATCATAGTATTGTCAGGCTGCCCAAAACTTGCCAAAATGTTATTATAATCGCGTATTACCCTGGCATTGTTTTCTAAACTTTCTGTACCCGTTAGAACACCCTCAAAGGTTACATCAGGGTTAGAGAAATGAGCTATCCTTCTACAATCACTACCGCAAGGAGTCCAATAGCTCATAATAGTGTACCATTTGCCGGAAGGATAAATATAGCCATTATTATAAGGATGAATTTTTGAACCGTTATTTTCTACATCGTGACCGGCGCCAAAAAGATGCCCAACTTCGTGCGCCAGGCTTAAATTAGTTATCATACAAGTGTAAGGTACAATGCCAAAAGCAGAACTTTTTGTTGCCTGCACATAGGCCCGCCCGCAAGAATTGGTATAAACATCGGTAATTAAAATTAAGAAATCTGCATTATAATTATCTTTTAAAGCGATTGCTTCCGGCATTCTTCTAAGCGAATCAAGATCTACCGCTGTACTGGTACTGTTGTCAAAGTTAAATTCGCTAATCAATGCAATTTCTACGGCATCATAAGTAGTTATTTCACTATCTTCAAATGCCTCATTCATATCTTTAACAGCTTCTTGAATGCTATTTTTAATATCGGTAAGCATTTCATCGTAGAGGCCTTTTATTCCTGTTGCTGCATCGGGGGTGTATAATATAATGGCGGTTTGCGGGCAACCTACCTCTAAAGCTGTTTTATTGGTTGGGTAATTTTGTGTGTTTAATCCTGCAGGTGCTTGTTTATTTTCTGGCTGGTCATCAAAAAAACAGTCCTCCAATGGGTATTCGCTTTGGTCAATTTCAACTATAACTTGTGCACCAGTTCCGGTTGTTAAAATTTTATAACTTTCGATGCCTTTTCTAATAATGGCTTGTATATCATCACCCAACACGCTTATAATAATGTATCCGTCACCTTCGGTATTATCGCCAACCCAACTATAATTTTGCGGGCCTCTAATTTCTTGTTTGTTATAGCTTACCTCGTAATCTTTATTGTTGTAAGTCAGTTGAAAATTGTTAAAGTCGTTTAAAATATCTAAACGCAAATCAATAAACTTTACAGAAGCGTTGCCCGGTTGTTGCAATAAAAAATTTATAGCAGGTTGGTTTTGAGGTAAGTCTTCGCCAATATTTGGACTTATAAGCTGGTTGTTTTGAGCTGATAAAGCTAGAGCCAAAAATAAGCTAAGGCCGAGCAGGTTAAGTTTTAACATTATTTTGTGTTGATTTATGGTTATAAAATTAATTTATATAAAAAAAAGACGGGCAATATTGTTTTTGGGTTGCAAAGCCTTTGTTTCACGCTTTTGTTTTTGAAAGTAATAATGTTGCAGCATTAATTTTAACTTGCAAGTTTTAAGCAACAGCCATTCAATAAAATAACAATGAAAGATCAATTTTTAGTAGCAGCAATACAAGAAGCAAAAAAAGGACTGGAAGAAGGTGGCATACCAATAGGTTCTGTAATTGTACACTCTAATAAAATAATTGGAAGTGGACACAACAGGCGAGTTCAAAATGGTAGTGTTGTTTTACATGGCGAAATGGACGCCTTTGAAAACGCAGGCAGGCAAAAAGCAAGTGTTTATAAAGCAAGTGTTTTATACACCACACTTTCTCCTTGCTCTATGTGTGCGGGCGCAATTTTATTGTATGGCATACCAAAGGTAATAATAGGAGAAAACAACACATTTTTGGGAGAAGAAGCATTGCTAAAATATAGAGGTGTTGAAGTAGTTGTTTTAAATGACGAAGAATGTATTGAAATGATGAAAAATTTTATTGGTAAGAAGCCAGAATTATGGAATGAAGATATTGGAGTATAGTTCTTAAAACTGGAAAACTTCACCGATTTTTTTACCTCATTTTACTATCTATCAATTAACAACTGAACAACCTTATTTGGGTAAGCTAACTTTAAATAGTATTTTCCATTAGCCAAACCATCAACTTTTATTTGCTTGGTAAGCTGCCCTTGTTTTACTACTTGGCCTGTGTTATTATATATTTTGTAAGATGTTTCTTTTGTTAAACCTTCTACAAAAACCAATTCATTTGCGGGGTTCGGAAATATTGCAACAGGTGCAATTTCGGCATCTTCAATATCAATATAAATAAATGAACTTACCGTATCGCAAAAAGTGTGGAAACCTCGCTGGTTAAACACCGTTAAGCAAGCATAGTAATTTGCTTCGGTTGGGTAAGTATAAAACGGGTTGGTTTCGTTGCTAATAGTACCATCACCAAACGCCCAAATGGTGCTATCAATTTCGCCTGTTGAGTAATTGGTAAATAGTACACTAATATCTCCAAGTGTACTAACAAAATTGGCAACAGGCAAATCAATTGTTTGTTCCCCATAAATAACACAATTGTTAGGGCTTGGGTTTAATTCTACTGTACCTTTAGGGTTTAAATCTTTATTATAAAAACCTGCAAAGCCTGGCCCATATTTTTGTGCATTAAACGAACTGGAACTACCATTTTCACCTTGGTTTACCGGGCCTTCTGCATTTGTTGCTATTATGTATTCCCACACCAAATCTCCATTAGCGTCTACTTCACCAAGTTCACCGTTTCGGTTAATGCTGTACAAATAATTGCCATTTGGCAAACCAGCGCAACTGCTGCCTGTTGGTGCAGCGCTAACTGCTTGCCGCAAAACTTCTTTGGTGTTGTTAAAACCAATTTCGGCATCGTATAAAAAACTACCATTTTCAGTAATTGGTGGTTCAATTGCTACCAAAAACGAAGTGCTAGAGTTGTTGTTATCAAAAATTGAAATTAAAGGTTTGCCATTGTTAAAGCTGCTCGGTACCCAATGCGCTCCGTGCTGACTTCTTATTTTTTGGTCGCTATTATCGCCTTTGTTATAATTTTGTGGATTGCCCCATCGGTACAAAATAGCTCCACCTTTATCATAATTGCCACCTTTATGGTTTGCTGCTTCTTCACTTGTGGTACTATGATCAATTACATAAATTTCACTTAAAAAACGGCTGCTTAATAATATTAAATCAAACTCTTCTAAATAATCAACAGCATTAAAATGAACATGATCACTAGGGCTACCCAAGTTAATGTCTATCAACTGTGGGTTGTCTGCAATTATACCATAATTATCCAATGTATTATCAAAATGTTGAACCGTATGATCTATTAAATGCCACTCCCACACAATTTCACCGCTAGTTGGCCCAGTAGGTTTTACTTCAATTATATGTTCAGTTACTAAAGTGCCAGTTCTGCCATAAGCAGCTAATTCATCTGCCTCAAATCGTTCCCAAGCAATTATTAAAACATTTCCATTGGGTAATGGTTCTACATCATGATGCTGTAAGTATTCATTGTTTTCATTATAATCAAACAGCCAAACGGTGTTTCCTTCCCAATCTTGTATTTCAACACCTCCACCAGCGCCTGGGCCGCCCATTTGGTTATTTTCTCGGTTTTGAATTGGCCTAACCAAATTGCCATTATAGTCTAAATAGCAAGATAAGCCTGCGTTATATTCGCTTTGCCAACTATTAATAACGTTGCCACAATTATCAATTAAATATGCCGAACTATTACCGCCAAAACCACCAGCAGCGGTTGGGCCTGCGTTAAACAAGGTATAGCCGTTAAATGCATTTTCGGTATTAGTAATAATGCCAACCGTTGGTTCTTGTGCGATTGTGCTTAAGCATCTTAAAACAAAAAAAAATATTATTGCTATGTGTAGAGGTTTCATTTTATGTTAACAATTTTTTTATACTGTAATAAAGTTGTTGTATTTTTAGTGTTTTCTAACAACAGCAAACTTAAACCATTATATGTTAAACAAGCTAATAGAAAATTTAAAAACCAATAATGCCAACCCTATTTCGGGTATGGATGCCACTTTTTTATATACCGAAACGGCCACCAGCCCAATGCATATTGGTAGTGTAAATATAATTGAAGGCACCTTAGAATTTGAAACTTTTAGAAGTATTATTCTATCACGTATACACCAGTTTCCAATATTTCGCAAAAAACTATTACAAATACCAATGAGTATTGATTACCCGTATTGGGTTGATGATCCTCATTTTGATATTGACATGCACTTGCGACACATTGCTTTGCCAAAGCCATATAACTGGAGCAGTTTGCGTAAAATTGCTTCCCAAATTTTTAGTGAACCTTTAGAGCATAGTCGCCCATTATGGAGTATTACTTTTGTTGAAGGTTTAGATGAAATTAGTCAAGTACCAAAAGGCTCGGTAGCTTTAGTTGGCAAAATACATCACGTTGCTATTGATGGTGTTGGTGGCGCCGGTTTGCTAGGGTTAATGTTTGATATGAGCGATGAGAAAAAACCAATACCAGCACCCAAACCTTACAAACCCAAACCAATACCTAACGAGCTTAGTATGGTTTTAAACAGCACCGCTTCTTTTATTGAAAACCCTTTAAAGTTTCCGAAATTAATAAGTGAGGCGGTACGTACCTCTTTAAAATCGGGAATGTTTACCAGAGGCAAAAAAATGGATTTGCCAACCGCTCCGTTTAGCGCACCAGCCACGCCTATTAATGGTATTATTTCGCCTCGACGAATGTGGAATACCGTAATACTTTCTTTAGACAGGGTTAAAGCTTTAAAAAGTATTATGCAAACTACCCTTAACGATATAATGCTCGCAATTTGTGCGGGAGCATTGCGTAGATATTTGTTAGAAAAAGAAAAATTACCGCTTAAACCCTTAGTGGCTATGGTACCTATTTCTGTAAGAAATGGTGCGACCGAAGGAGAAGATGGTAACAATATTTCCTCAATGTTGGTACAGTTGGCAACCAATATTGAAGACCCAATTGAACGCCTACAAACGATACAAGAAAACACTATGCGTGGCAAAACTTACCAAAACGCAATGGGTGCTAAAACCTTGGCCAATATGGCAGAAGCAATACCCTTTGGAGTGGCCAACCAAGCAGCACGTTTGTATAGCCGTTTTCAATTAGCCGAAAAACATAAGCCTGTGTTTAATGTTACTATTAGTAATGTGCCTGGGCCACCGTTTCCGTTGTATATTAATGGTCATAAATTATTTAGCCTAATGGGCGCTGCGCCCGTAATTGATGGGATGGGTTTAATAATTACCATTTTTAGTTACAACGGAATGTTAACAGTTAGTTCTACTAGCGATGCTAAGTCAATGCCCGATTTAAATACCTTTAATACTTATTTAAGAGCGTCGGCGAACGAATTAGAAACCTTAGTATTAGCTTATAAAAACAAAAAGAAACCTAAAAAACGGGTAGTAAAAAAAGCATTGAGCGATCCATTATTTGCTCATATAAAAAAGCATATTAAGGCCAATGCAAAATACATAAAACCTAATAATGGTATCTTTCAGTTTAACGTAACAGGTGTTGTGCCAAGTGTATGGAAAATTGATTTAAACAAATCGCCAGGCACCGTAATTAAAGGAAAAGCTAAAGCACCCGACGCCACTTTTACGGTAGCCGACGAACATATTTTACGCATTGGCAAAGGCGAAATGAGTTTCCAAATTGCCTTTATACAAGGCCGCTTAAAAATTGAAGGCGACAGCACCAAAGCCATGAAGTTGGGCGCAATTTTAGGCAAATTGCCAAAGTTTGATTAAGGCAAAAAGTAGTACTGTTTTATTAGTAGTAGAATTCAAAACGTGCATAAGCGTGCACTCAAGTGTCGGCTATATTTTTTTTTACGATGCAAAAATTATTAAGCAATGCTATTTGATGTTACTGGCAGTGCTATTGAAACTAAATTACTTTCTAACACCACCATTTTACTACAAAGTTCTCGTCTATTAACCACAATAAAAATACAACTTTAGCCTTTAAAACCTTTGATACTTAAATTTAAAATGCTTTCATTGCAAAATATGTTATACAATAAAAAATATTTAGCTGGCGCTTTAATTTCACTCGCTTTCTTTTTTGTATCATTTACTGTTTTAAATAAAATTATGCAACCTTACAAAAGCTATGAATACATTATACAAACTTTGGCAGCAAATTACATTGAAGAAGTGAATACAGAAAACTTACACAGTAATGCCTTAAAGGCTTTGTTACAGTCTTTAGATCCATATTCAAAATATTATGATAAAGCCGAAACAGAAGATCGTAAAAACGCTTGGGCTGGCATTTTAGATTATAGCGTTGGCATTAATGTGGTGTATAGAAACGATTATACTTACGTAAACTCTGTAAACGCAGGTTCGCCTGCCGAAGCTGCCGATGTAAGGCCCGGCGATAAAATTGCAGCCATTAATAACGAACCCATTTACCGTGCTTTTAATAAAGATATTGTTGCAAAACTAAAGGGAAAAGAAAACACTACCGTAGAATTATTGCTTGGCCGCCCAACAGAAACGGAAAGTATTAAAAAGGTAATTAATCGCTCGGCGATACCTAACATTGCCATACCTTATGCAAAATTGTTGCCAAACGGCAATGGTTATATTAAGCTGCAACACTTTTATGGCAATGCGGCCGATACCTTAAAACAACTTATTACCGATTGGCAAAAAGGCAAACAACCGTTTGAAAGTTTAATTTTAGATATGAGAAATAACCGTGGTGGTGGCGTAAAACAGGCCACAGAAATTGCAGGTTTATTTTTACCTAAAGAAAGTATTGTTTACCATCATAAAAAACGCAATGCAAATTTTGAGGCCGTAAAAACAGCAATTGCACCAATTGCACCATTGCTTCCTTTGGTGGTTTTAATTGATGAAAACTCAATGTCGGCAGCAGAGTTGGTAGCTGGTGCTTTGCAAGATTATGATAGAGCAGTAATAATGGGCGAAAATTCTTTTGGTAAAGGCTTGGTACAACAAACTTGGTATAATGGCGATAGTACGAGTATGTATTTTACGATATCAAAATATTATACGCCTTTAAAACGCTGTATTCAAAAAATAGATCACGAGGGTCATTATTTAAAAAGTGATAGAGAGCGACTTAATGAACAACCTTATAGCCCACAAAAAAAGCAATGGTTTACTACTAAAAACGGGCGCAAATTTTTTGATTATAGTGGCATAGTGCCTGACGTAACTTTAACTAAACCCCAACAAAACGAATATGTAAAAAGAGTAGTCAGCAGTTTTGCCTTATACGATTTTGCTAATGCTTATAGAAACAACAACAATAAAGCACCCGATTTAGAAACCTTTAAAATAGATAATAAATTATATAAAGATTTTATAGAATTTTTAGAACTTCAAGAAAATAACATTGAATTACCAATAACAAAAGAAGTAGCCAGTATTGAAAATTTTATTACGCAAACAGTTGCCGACAACAGCTTAATGCAACAATTTGAACAGTTTAAACAAAGCCTAAACCAGGCCAAGCAGGCCATACATCAACAAAACGAAAAGCAGTTAAAAGCAATTTTGAGCGAAACAATATTAATTAGATATTATAACCTTAAAGGGAAGTATGCTTACCAATTTAAAAATGATGATTGGGTGAGTGAGGCAATCAATCTATTAAACAACAAAAAACGATACAATGAAAAACTGGGTTTATAAAATTTAGAGAAGTTAATTTATGGAAGTTTTACAAAAACAATCAAAATTAGACCTTTCATTCAGCTTCGACTTTACTGTAATTTCGTTATGCTTTTTTAGGTTGTTTGAGAAATTATATGAAAAAAATTATAACATTTTTGAAATTGTAAAATAAAAAGTACTGCCTGCTCCTTCTGCTGACTGTAAATTAATTTCACCAAGATGTTGTTCAACAATTTTTTTACACATTGCCAAACCAATGCCGGTACCCTTAAATTCTTTGGTATTATGTAGCTTATTAAAAAGGTTAAATATTCTTTCTTGATCTTCTATATTTATACCAATGCCGTTATCGTTAATATAAAATTTCCAATAATCGGGCAAATCTTCATAATAAATTTTAATTATTGGTGTGGTATCCTTTTTTACAAACTTTAAAGCATTAGTAATTAAATTTTGAAAAAGTTGCCGCAATCTGGATTGATCTCCTCTTATTAAACGCGGCATTTCTTGTACTTCAATACTTGCTTGTTTTTCATTTATAATAGCACTTAAACTTAAATTGACATTTTCAATAAGTAAACTAATATCTAAATCGTTATGTTCTGTTTTATTTGTACTAACTAAAGAGTAATTAAGCAAGCTTTTAATCAATGTTTCCATATGATTAATAGATGAGTTTATGTGATCCATAAAAAAATCTTGATCGTCATTAAGTTGCACATTTAGCGACTTATTAAACAAATCTAAAAATGATTTAACTGTTTTTAAGGGTGATTGTAAATCGTGAGAGGCCATAAAAGCGTAGTTTTCTAATTCTACATTAGAGTCAATATAGCGTTGCAGTAAAATGTTTTTACCATTAAGGTTGGTAATACTTCGTGCTAATGCTGCTTCCTTTTTCTTTAAGTCGGTTAAATCTTTAATAATGGTAGTGTATATATTTTTATTGTCTTTATCAATAAAAATAGTAGTTTCAGTTTCAAATATTTCATTATTAAACCGACGGTGTAAAAAGTTAAAGCGGCATTTTTTTTCTGCCTTTAAAATCTGTTTGTATATTAACAAATGATCTACAGATGAAATACCATCTGATTGATATTCAGGAACTATATCAGTTCTTTTTATATTTTGCATCGTTTTGTTCCAGCAAAACATTTTTTTAAATGATTCATTTATATCAACAATTTTATCTTCATTATCATCGTATACATAAACAGCGTCAAAGTTATTGTCAAACAAAAATTTAAATTGATGATGAGAGGTACTTAGCTCCTGCATCATTTTTTTTCTAAGTATACTTTCTTGATTTTGATAATGAGTGCGCATTACCAAACTTTTAATAAAGTTGCCAAATTTATTCACTACTTTTACTAGTTGCTTTTTTTCATATTCTGTAAAAGCATTATGGTTTCTATGAATAACTAAAACCCCAGCATCTTTTATATGATAAATAATAAATTGGCCTTTTTTTAAAAATGTACTTGCAGAAAGTTGATCGTAAAATGCCTCATTATAATCTATAATTACACTTTCATTATTTTTTATATAGGCTAATAGAGACTTGGTTATTATTTGTTGACTATAAGTAATATTATTGTTGGGGATAGCACAAGCCAACTCAAGACAATCGTCTTCAATAGTATTATAAGTCCAATATCCAGCAAATGAAAGATTTTTTCTGGACATCAAAACATTTAGAAAGCTCTCACAATTTTCTTTAATGTCATTCGAATTGCCTATCAATAAAGATAATTCATAAGAAACAGATAGGTCGTTAATAATTTTAAACTCTACATTTTTATACTCCATGTTATCCTTTTATAAACTACTATAAAAAGCACCTACAACAATAGTTTTATTATAAAAATCGACATAGCCTTTTCCGTCAGAAGCAATTTCACCAATTGATAAAACACCTTTCATAAATGTTTTTTGGTTAAAAAAGGCTTGGTTAATATTGTTTAATTCAACGTTAAACGAATCATTTAAAAAAATAGAACGCGAAATACAATCTATTACAAAAACATGTTCAGCAGTTTTTGATTTATTATTTAATGCTTTTCCAGTTGCCCATTGCGCTGCTTCAATAATTTTTTCTGGTTTTCCTTTTAGCAAAAATAATATGCTATTTTCTGGCACTTCACCTACACATATTAAACCTTTTTTGTCTGTTACGGCTATGGGGTCTCTTACAATTTTTTCTTCTCCTTCTTTATATATACCAAAAGGGTACGATTTTGAAATTTCAGCAAAATTAATTAGGGTTAAATTTTCTTTTAAATCTTCATCTACCACTTCTTTATATACGTTAAAAGCGGCAGTCCAATTTAACTCCTCAATAATATTACCCTTTGTTTTTGTAGCCACAAAAGGCCCTCTTAAATCTGTCCAACCGTGTGCACTACCTATTTCGCATTTGTATTCAACAGTAGCAATAACCGCTGCATTTTCAAAAATCCCGTCATTACAAATTACACACGGTTTTTGCTTAAATGATAACGAACCAGCGCCTGCGCCAATAAGTGAAGCATTACCAATTTTGTTGTATAAGCTCGAAATGTATTTTGAAATATAGGTAGACAGCCCATCAACAAAAGTTATAAATGATATTGCCTTAGTGTTATTTTTATTACTTTGTAGCTGTGGTATATCTATTGCACCAGTATCAAACCCTTTTATTAATTTGGGCTTTTCTGCTAAAGTTACTTTTGTAGCAATTAGTCCTTTTTTAAAACATTTATTGTCGTAAATAATTTGAGGAAAAATACCACCAAAAAAAGTAACTCTACACTGGTTTAAAGCCTTAATGAGTTCTTTGATATTAATTAGCTCTTCTTCTGGCAATAAAAGCATGTAAGCATCATTAGCTTGTTTAGTATTTTCGCTTAAATACGTTACTACTTTTTCTATTGAAGGATTATGCCAAAACATTGCGGTAGTTTAATTACTTTTTTTGTAAATTAAAGTATTTTTACCTTAAAAAACTGGTAAAAATGATAAATAAATTTCAAACTACACTTACTAATATACGTATACTAAACAATAAACTTAAATTTTTTTTAAAAAACATACTTTAGAATAACAAAAAGATAAAGTTACTAATTACGATTTTTTAATAGACGAGTTGAAAAACGCAGCCTTAGTGGGTCTAAGCCATGGCTTTTCAAGCAATAATATTAGGAAATTTCTAAGTTAGATGGTCAATTTATTTTTTCTCATTTTTTACTTTAAATTTGAAACATGCTTGCCGCAATTATATATTTAAGTGAACAAACCATACCGTTCAATGAAACTACATTGAAAAAATTATCTGAAAAATCTCATCATAATAACAGCTTAGTAGATGTAACAGGCTTTCTATCTTTCAAAAATGGCATTTTTTATCAATACCTTGAAGGCGATTTAAATGAAGTTAAAAAAATTGTAAAAGTAATAGAAACCGATAGCAGGCACAAAGTGCTTTACAAGTTTAATTTTTCAACATTAAAAAAAAGAATTTTTAATAAATGGGGCATGAAGTATTATGCCTACAACAAAGAAAATTATTTTGACCACGATAATTTAGTGCGCGATATATTAGAAGTAATTTCAGAAAATGCAGGTTTCGAAAGTAAATTTGAAGCAGAATTAATTGAAAATTTAAAATACATTCGAAAAAATTTACATAAACATCTCCCACATTTAGAGTAGGTTTATTCTATCTTTGTTACCCTTGCCAAATTAATTATAAAATGAGACATAAATTTCGTTTTAATATTAGAGATATTTTTGTAAAAAATATTCGCCGTAGCTGTTGGCTATGCCTGCGTTTTTTGCCTCAATCTCACCAAATTAAATTCAAAATTTTTGTGTAATATCTTCTACCAAAATTGGTATAATCAGTCCAAAAATTCAAATTACTCTATTAATTTCTTTTCTAATTAACATATTCTTCATACTTTTAATAGCTTTTGTTATCAAAGCAACATTTGGTAAAATTAAAATGATGCTTTAATACAATGGCTCTAATCATTTTTTTGTAACCAAAAACAATTATTTTGTATGAAAGTTTACACAACCGATAACATTAAAAATGTAGTGCTGCTAGGCCATTCTGGCAGCGGGAAAACCACCTTAGCTGAATGTATGCTTTTTGAAGCAGGAAAGATAAACAGAAGAGGCACGGTAACCGATAAAAATACGGTAGCAGACTATCACGAAATAGAACACGAAAGAGGGAACACCATTTTTAGTTCGTTAATGCACATGCCTTGGAAAACAACTAAAATCAATTTATTAGATACCCCCGGTTTCGACGATTTTGTATCGGAAGTTGCCAGCAGTTTAAAAGTTGCAGACACGGGCATTATGCTTTTAAATGCACAAAGCGGTGTTGAAGTTGGTACAGAGCTAATATGGGATTATTCTAAGAAATTTAAAAAACCAATGATTTTTGCAGTAAACCATGTTGACCAAGAAAAAGCAGATTTTGATATTACCGTTGAACAAGCAAAAAACCGGTTTGGAAGTGGCGTAACAGTAGTGCAATACCCGCTTAACCAAGGGGAAGGTTTTAATACTATAGTTGATGTGTTAAAAATGACTATGTATGAGTTTCCTGCGGAAGGTGGAAAACCAAATAAAAAACCAATACCAGAAAGCGAAAAAGAAAGAGCAGATAAACTACACAACGATTTAATTGAGTCAATTGCCGAACACGATGAAGGCTTAATGGAAAAGTATTTTGACAAAGGAAGCTTAGATGAGGAAGAGATGACCAAAGGTTTGCATGGCGCAATGGCTAAAAGAGATTTGTATCCGCTGTTTTGTATTTCTGCACAAAATAATATGGGTAGCGGCCGTATTATGGGTTTTGTAAACGATATCGCTCCAGGGCCAAAAGACCAGCCATTTAAAGTTAAAGACAAACAACAAAACCACCCAGTTGAGCCTGATGGACCAACCAGCTTATTTGTTTACAAAACAATTTCCGAACCGCACTTAGGCGATATGTCGTTTTTTAAAGTTACTTCTGGAATTTTAAAAACCAGTATGGATTTAGAAAACATGACCACCGAAAGCTCAGAACGTTTTAACCAATTGTTTTTATTAAATGGTAAAAAACGAACACAAGTAGAAGAGCTACACGCAGGTGATATTGGCGCAACCGTAAAACTTAAAAACACACATACTAACGACACGCTTTCTTTAAAAGGAAGCAATATTATTTTAGAGCCAATTACATTTCCATCACCACGTATTAGAACGGCTATAAAATCAGTAAATGGTGGAGAGGAAGATAAAATGGCGGCTGCTTTAAACAAGCTACACCAAGAAGACCCGAGTATATTAATTGAACAATCGAAAGAATTGAGGCAAACTATATTGAGTGGGCAAGGCGAATTACAATTGCAAATTATAAAAGATAAATTTGCTAATAACTATAAAATAGATATTGAATATGAAAAGCCTCGTATTCCATATCGTGAAACCATACGTAAATCGGTAAAAAAAGATTATCGTCACAAAAAACAAAGTGGTGGTTCGGGTCAATTTGGCGAAGTACATTTGTTGGTAGAACCTTACTATGAAGGCGCACCGCACCCTGCTAATTTAAATGTAAGAAAAGAAGAAATTATTGATTTGCCATGGGGAGGCAAACTTAACTTTTTATGGTGTATTGTTGGTGGTGCAATTGATGCAAAGTATAGCAACGCTATTATGAAGGGCATTATGGAAAAATTAGAAAACGGACCATTAACAGGATCTTATGTGCGAGATATTAGGGTGGCAATATACGATGGAAAAATGCACGCAGTAGACTCGAACGATATGGCTTTTAAAATGGCTGCTATTAGTGCTTTTAAAAGTGCATTTGTTGAGGCCAGCCCGCAATTGTTAGAGCCAATATATGATGTAGAAGTTTTAGTGCCAGAAGAAATTATGGGCGACATTATGGGCGATTTACAAACCCGCAGAGCCACCATAATGGGTATGGATGCCGATGGGCACTATCAAAAAATTAAAGCAAAAGTACCTTTGAGCGAATTATACAAATATTCATCTACTTTGCGCAGTTTATCGCAAGGCAGGGCAAAACACAACCGCAGCTTTAGCGAGTACGCTGCCTTAGCACCCGAAATACAAAGCCAATTGGTAAAAAACCATCAAAATTTACAAGATACATAAGCTTGAAAGAGATAAAATAGCTATTGTTGAGCAATGGCTATTTTATAGAAAAACTGACGTAAAAACATCATCTATAATTTTATGTACATATTCGATTTAATTTCTTAAAAAATATCATATAACAATTACTTTACAGATAAATTTAGTCATAACCTTTGTAAATTGTACACAATGAAAAATTTATTTTTAATACGACACGCCAAATCAAGTTGGGATGATATGAGCTTGAAAGATTTTGATAGGTCTTTAAATGAACGAGGCCATCGCGATGCAGAAGATATGGCCAACCGCTTAAAAAATAAGGAAATTGTATTTGATAAAATACTAAGCAGCCCAGCCAAGCGAGCACAAACAACTGCACGTTATTTTCACGATATTTTGGAGGTTGAAGCAACCAAACTTGAGTTAGTCGCTAATATTTACCAAGCTTACGAAGGAGACATTATTAAATTAATACAAAATACAAGCAGTAGTATTAATAACTTAGCCATATTTGGGCACAACCCAACATTTACTATATTGGCCAATAAATTTGGCGATAATTATATAATGAATGTACCAACCTGTGGCATCATATCAGTAAATTTTGAAACAGAACTTTGGTCAAATTTTTTAAATGCCCAACGAAAAATGTTATTTTTCGATTTTCCGAAAAATAAATAATGCAACGTTATACCAACCGAGAAATAAGCTGGCTTTCTTTTAATGAAAGAGTATTACAAGAAGCCGAAGACAAAAACAATCCTTTATTAGAAAGAGTAAGGTTTTTAGGCATCTTTTCAAACAACCAAGATGAGTTTTTTAGAGTAAGAGTAGCCTCCATGAGAAGGCTAAAACAAGACAAAAATTCTAAAAACTACAACTTAAACTTTGAACCAGAAAAGTTATTAAAAGACATTGCTGATATTGTTTTAACACAGCAAATTCGCTTTAGAAAAATATATGCTAAACTTATTAAAAGTTTAGAGCAAGAACAAATATTTATTAAAAACGAAAAGCAGTTAAACCCAGAACAAGAAATAGCAATTACCAATTATTTTAGACAAAAAGTTAGGCCATTATTAGTACCTATAATGTTTAACAATGTGGTAAAAATGCATAAGCTTTTAGACCATCGCATATATTTAGCAGTAATATTAAAAGCAGATGTAGATAGCGAAACAGAAGAATATGCGTTAATAGAAATACCCAACCGATTACCACGGTTTTTTGAATTGCCTAAAACAAACAACGGATCTAACATTATATTGATAGACGATATTATTAGGTACTGTATGCCTCAAATATTTAACATATTTCAATATAATTATTTTAAAGCATATACGCTAAAAATAACCAGAGATGCAGAGTTAGATCTTTCGCCCGACTTAAGAGTAAGTTATTTAGAAAAAATTGCCGACAGTGTAAAAGCACGAAAAAAAGCAGCTGTGTTACGGTTTGTTTATGATGAGCAAATGCCCGTAAAACTGCTAAACTATCTTACCCGTAGAATGAAGATTAAAAAATCGGACCACCTTATACCAGGTGGTCGATATCATAATTTTAAAGATTTTATGAACTTTCCGGTATTAGGCCGTACAGATTTAATTTATGCGCAACCTCCACCAATTCAACCTAAAAATTTAGACATTAACGAAAGTCATTTAGACTATATAAAACAAAAAGATTTATTACTGTTTTATCCATACCACTCTTTTAATTTTATGATAGAGTTGTTGCGAGAAGCAGCTATTGACCGAAGAGTAAAATCAATAAAAATTACTTTATACAGAGTGGCCCAAAACTCTATGATTATTAATGCATTGATAAACGCAGCACAAAACGGTAAAGAGGTTACCGTTGTAATGGAAATTAGAGCCCGCTTTGATGAGTTAAGCAATATTGAATATGCCAACAAACTACAAAGCGCAGGCATTAGGGTTATATTTGCCGACCCTAATTTAAAAGTGCATTGCAAGCTTTGTTTAATCAACCGTTTAGAGGGCGATGAAATTATTCAATATGCTAATGTAACCAATGGCAATTATCACGAAGGAACCTCAAAACAATATTCAGATTTAAGCCTGTTTACTACCGATACTCGTATTACCGATGAGGCAAACAAGTTGTTTAAATTTATGAAACACATTATTCGAACCTATCCATTCGAACATTTAATAGTTTCGCCACGAAACATGAAAAAGCAATTTTACGATTTAATTGATACAGAAATTGAAAATAAAAAAAATGGTAAAGAAGCGTGGATGAAATTTAAAATGAATAATTTTTCTAACTTCGAAACAATAGATAAGTTGTACGAAGCCAGTAATAAAAACGTTAAAATTCAATTATTAACAAGAGGTATTTGTTGCCTAAACCCCGGAGTAAAAGGCCTAAGTGAAAATATTGAAGTGCTGAGTATTTTAGATAAGTATTTAGAACACTCCAGATTTTATATTTTTGCAAATGGCGGTGATCCAAAAATATTTTTGGCTTCAGCAGATTTAATGTCTCGTAATTTAAATGATAGAATAGAGGTAATGTGCCCCGTATATGATGAAGATGCCAAGCAAATGTTGTTAGATATATTCGACATTCAATGGACAGATAATGTAAAAGCCCGTAAAATTGACGCCGCCTTAAAAAATGAGCACAAAAAAAATGAATTAACAAAAAACAGAAGTCAATTTACAATATATGAATATTTAAAAAACCGTAATTTAGCAGACTAATGACAATTCATAAATTTGCAGCTATAGATGTTGGTACCAATGCCATGCGTTTGCTCATTACAGATGTTTATGAAAATGGGGAAGGTGAAGCAACATTTAAAAAAAATGCGTTATATAGAGTGCCAGTACGTTTAGGTAGTGATGCCTTTGAGTTTGGTTATTTAAAGGCAGAAAAAAAACAGAAACTAATAAGCACTTTGCAAGCCTTTAAGCATTTAATTGATGTGCACGATGTAAAATATTTTCAAGGTTGTGGCACAAGTGCTTTGCGCGAATCTGCTAACGGGCAAGAAATTGTAGCAGAAGCCAACAAAATAACTGGCCTTAACCTGCGCATAATTTCTGGGCAAGAAGAAGCCGACATTATTTACTCAACACAAATAAGTAATGAAATTGACCCTGATAAATTTTATTTATATATGGATGTTGGCGGTGGTAGTACCGATTTTACTTTTTTTAAAAGCAACAAAATAGTTAGCTCTCGTTCTTTTAAAATTGGCACAGTACGCTTGCTATTAAATATGGTAAAAGATGGCCTATGGGAAGAAATGAAACAATGGCTTTTAAGCGTAAAACCTGCCAACGAAGAAATATTTTTAATAGGCTCTGGTGGCAACATTACCCGTTTGTTTAAAATGTCGTTAAAAGGAAAACGAGAACCCTTATACAAAGCAGAAATACAATTACACTACAATTACATTAGCGAGTTCTCAATTGATGATAGAATAAAGCTGCTCGATTTAAAACCCGACAGAGCAGATGTAATTATACCTGCAGCACGTATTTTTTTATTTGTGTTAGATGAGTTAGGAGCAGATATTGTTTACGTACCCAAAATTGGTTTAGCCGATGGTATTGTAAAACGCCTTTTTTATAATATTTTTACTGCCACCAAAAAATCGCTTTAGTTATTACAAAGGTTGGCATTATATCAGATACGCACGGGTACCTTAACCCAAAAATAAAAGAATACTTTAAAGAGGTTGATGTAATTTGGCATGCCGGTGACATTGGCAAACTACAAGTTACCGATGCTTTAAACGAAATTGCTCCACTAACTGCAGTTTGGGGAAATATTGACACCATAGGCATTAGAAATACATTTGAAGAGGAAGTAATTTTTAATTGCGAAGGGCTGAAAATATTAATGCTACATATTGCCAACTATCCTGGCCGATATAATAAACGTACCTATCATTTGTGCAAAAAGCATCAACCCGATATGGTTATAGTTGGTCATTCTCATATTTTAAAAGTAATGCGCGATTCACATTTAAAACACCTACATATTAACCCCGGCGCAGCAGGCAAAATTGGCATCCACAAAATTTGTACCGTTATCCGCCTTACTATTAACGGCATTAAAATTTCAGATGTTGAAGTAATTGAATTTAAAAGATAGATTTTTATTAGAAGATATATTTACACTTTACCTAAGCCTGCAACACAAACACCGCCGGTATTTTATGAAAATTATAATCTTTAGTATTCCACGTTTTAATGGTATGTGTAGCAATAAGTTCATTGTTTAAAGTAAGGTTGCTGGCCACACACAAAAAGGTATCGTTTCGGCAAGCCTTTTTTATGCTTTCTAATAATTGGTTATTTCTGTAAGGCGTTTCTATAAAAATTTGTGCGCCTCCGCTTTGTAAACTTTGTGCTTCCAATTTTTTTATGGCGTGTTGTCTATCCCTTTTTTGTATAGGTAAATAGCCGTGAAAGGTAAATTGTTCTCCATTTAAACCGCTGGCCAGCAAGGCTAATAAAATAGAAGATGGGCCAACCAATGGCACCACTTTTACTTGGTATTGATGAGCCAATAAAATAAACTGTTCTCCGGGGTCGGCAATGGCGGGCAAACCGGCATCGCTCAACAAACCTATGTTGTTGCCATTTATAGCATGTTGTAAAAATTTAATTTGATCAGCAACGCCATCATCATTTTTATTGTTACTATTCAGCTCAAAAAAAGTGAGTTCATCAATATTAATGCTTCTGTCAACTTTTTTTAAAAAGCGACGGGCACTTTTTACGTTTTCAACAACAAAATATTTTAGCTTTGGCAACAAGGTTGGTAATGTTGGGTTAAGTTGGCCTAAATCACTATCGCCCAATAAGCTTGGTATTAAAAATAAAGTACCCATTTTAATTCTTAAATTAATTTTTACTATTTGTAATGAAACAAAGAAACAAATTGCCTCGCAGTTTTTATACCCACAACGATGTTTTAATTATTGCCAAACAATTATTGGGCAAAACATTGTGTACCAACATTAAGCAACAATTAACTAAGGCTACCATTACCGAAGTGGAAGCTTACTGCGGCAGAACCGACGAAGGTTGCCACGCTTACCCTAATAAAAAAACAGATAGAACAAAAGTAATGTATGGCCCTGGCGGTTTTGCTTATGTGTATATATGTTATGGCATTCATACTATGATAAACGTAGTTACCAATAAAAATGGTTTAGCCAACTGTATTTTAATAAGAGCTGTTGAACCTATTGAAGGAAAAGAATTGGCGCAGCAAAGAAGAGGCTTAAAAAAATACGATTATAAAATTGCTACTGGCCCGGGTTGTGTTGGCCAAGCAATGGGTATTAACATAATACATTATGGCACCGATTTGCTTGGTGATGTTATTTGGGTAGAAGATGCCTTGGCTTTAACAAAAAATGAAATTGGTGTTAGCCAACGTATTGGAATGAATTTTGATGGCCCAGATAAATTTTTGCCCTGGCGTTATTTTATTAAAAACAACAAATGGGTAAGCCGTTTAAGAGCAAGTGATAAAATGCCTAATTAATGAGGGAAAAAATTTCTATACTAATGCCAATAAAAAATGCTGGCCCTTATTTGGCGGACTGTCTCAACTCCATTATAAACCAAACCGAAAGTAATTGGGAGTTGATTGCTGTTAACGATCTTTCGACAGATAGCAGTTTAAATATTTTAAATGAATACGCAAATAAAGAGAAGCGGATAAAAGTATTTACCAACAATGGGCAGGGTATTATTGATGCATTGAGGTTGGCTTATGCAAATAGCTCAGGCAATTTAATTACTCGTATGGATGCCGATGATTTAATGGCAGCAGATAAATTGCAGCTCTTAAAACAAAAATTAATTGTATTAGGGCAAGGCTACTTAGCAACTGGTTTGGTTAAATATTTTGCTAATGCGCCACTTGGTGATGGTTATAAAAAATATGAAGCTTGGCTAAACAAGCTAACCAAAAACCATAACAACTTTAGCGAAATTTATAAAGAATGTGTAATACCTTCCCCTTGTTGGATGGTTTATAAAAGCGATTTAGAAAAGTGCGAGGCTTTTAAACCAAATCACTATCCTGAAGATTATGATTTATGCTTTCGGTTTTATAAAAATAAATTGAAAGTAGTTGGGGTAAACAAAATATTACACCATTGGCGAGATTACCCAACCCGAACCTCTCGCACAGATGAGCATTACGAAGACAACCGTTTTTTAAACATAAAATTGCATTATTTTTTACAATTAGATTATGAAGCATACAAAACTTTAGCTTTGTGGGGAGCGGGTAAAAAAGGTAAGTTTATTGCTAAGCATCTTATAAAAAAAAATATTAAATTTATGTGGTTGAGCAACAATAGTAAAAAAATTGGAAAACAGATATATGATGTGAAAGTAGAAAATTGTTACTATAAAATAAGCAACCAAAAACAATACATAGTTGCTGTGGCGCAAGCAGAAGCACAATTAGATATAACGATGTATTTAAATAATGAAAATTTACAAATAGGCACCAATTATTTTTTCTTTTGCTAAGGTAACTATTTGTACAAATTAGCGTAACTTGTATGTCAAACGATTCAATGACAAAAAACGACAATCATACACCAATAGTTGCTATTGGTGCTTCGGCAGGCGGCCTAGAAGCCATTAGTGCTTTTTTTTCAATGCGAGCAACAAGTTATACAATTGAGCCTGCTTATGTTATTGTGCTTCATTTATCGCCTAATTATGAAAGTTTAATGGTTGATTTATTAGCCAGAAAGACAAAACTAGTGGTACAACAAATAAAACACAATGTTAAAGTAATGCCGGGCAATATTTACATAATTCCGCCCGATAAGCAATTGGTATTAAAAAACGAATTTTTAAAGCTTAGCCCGCGTAGTAAAGATACGCCCATATTTCACCCTATCAATACATTTTTTATAACATTAGCGGAGCAACGCAAAGAAAAATCAATTTGTGTTATCCTTTCTGGTACTGGTAAAGATGGTACTATAGGCTTGCAAAAGGTAAAAGAAAATGGAGGTTTAGTGGTTGTTTCCGATCCGCAGTATGCAAAATTTGATGGTATGCCAAAAAGTGCTATCAATACGGGTGTGGTCGATTTTATTTTACGACCAAATGAAATGATGCAAGAGATACTAACTTATTTAAACTTTGATGAAAACGAGACGATTACCATTAATCAAAAAATAGCGCTTGACAAACAAAACTTAATCCGTATTTTCGATTTAATAAAGGGAACAACTGATATTGATTTTAGTGTTTACAAAAAAAATACCGTACTACGGCGAATTCAGCGTCGGATATTGGTTAATAAAGCAGAAGGGCTAAAAGAATATACTGAAATTTTATATAAAGACGAGAAAGAAATAGTTCTATTAAAAAATGAATTTTTAATAGCGGTAAGCAGTTTTTTTAGAGATAAAGAAGCCTTTGAGGTAATACAAAAAAAAATTATTCCACAAATATTAAAAGGAAAAGAAAATAACAAAACAATTAGAATATGGTGTTGTGCATGCAGTAAGGGGCAAGAAGCCTATTCGTTGGCTATACTTATAAACGAGTATATGATAAAGCACAATATGACCAATTTGGTGAAAATTTTTGCTACCGATATTGACAAGGCTGCTTTAGAGCAAGCAAATGTAGGCGAATATAATATTAGCGTAATAGAGGATATACCTAAAGATATTTTGGAAAGATATTTTAGAACAACCTCTGAAAACAAATTTAAAATAGCACAAAAAATAAGAGACATGGTAGTATTTGCCTACCACAATATTTTAAAAGACCCACCATTTACTAAAATTGATTTAATAAGCTGTAGAAATATGCTTATTTATGTAGAGGCGGAGGTGCAAAAAAAGATAATGGCATTGTTTCATTATGCATTAAACGATAATGGTTACTTATTTTTAGGTAGCAGCGAAACATTAGGGAGCTATAAAGTACCAGAAATAGAAATTATTGATAAAAGAAATAAGATTTATCAATTTACTAAATCTGCAAAGTATTTAGCTACTAACTTATTTGATGAGCCTTTAAGTGCAATTCCTCGAAAATTAAACTACAGTCTCTCAAAACCTGCTACAATTCAACCAACAAAATTTATTGAAAAATCACTCAATAATAGCTTAATGGAGCGGTACATACCAACTACCGTTTTTGTAAATAGCAAAATGGAGTTGGTACATATTTTTGGTGATACTTCAAGTTATTTGGCAATGCCAACCAATACCGTAAGGCTAAACTTTGAAGAGATGATTGAAGAATCGTTGCGAATAGTAATTTCTGCTGGTATAAAACAAAGCCTTCAAAAACAAAAACAAATATATTATACCAATGTAGCGTGTAGTTTAAATGATGAAGCAAAAGTACTCGACCTTGAAATTACCCCAACTTATGTTGAAAATTTAAATGAAACAATTGCACAGGTTTCTTTTATTAATGTAGACGATAACAAAAAAGAAGAAAAAGAGACCAACTCAAAAGTAGAAGTTGGCCATTACTCCAAAAATAAAATTGCTGATTTAGAATTTCAACTAAGAGAAAGCAAAGAAAGCTTGCAGTCGGTAACTGAAGAAATGGAAACTACCAATGAAGAGTTGCAAGCTACTAATGAAGAATTACTTTCGGCTAACGAAGAATTACAAAGTACTAATGAAGAGCTACAATCGGTAAACGAAGAATTATTGACTGTTAATGCAGAACATCAAGCTAAAATTGGCGAATTAACAGAGCTAAACGATGATATATATAACCTATTGAATAACATTAACGTAAGTACCATTTTTTTAGATAAGAAATTAAACATAAGAAGATTTACCGATGCACTTAAATTAGATTTACAAATTAGAAGCAGAGATATTGGCCGACCTATAAAAGAAATAAATTTAAAACTAAAATATAATAGTTTTATTAATGATATAGAAGATGCCTTAGAGGCGGGTAAAAATTTTTCTAAAGAAATACAAACCGAAAATGCCCAATGGATAATGATGAATATTTTACCCTATTATACTATTACCGGAGAAATTAATGGGGTGGTAATAACCTACTATAATGTAACCACGTTAAAAAACCTAAGCCAAGTTTATGAAACTACCGCAAAAGAATATCTTGAAAAAGAAGAACGGTTGGATTTGTTATTGCAAGGCTACCCTGACTTAATAATTGAATTTGACAAGTACGCTAACTTTGTAACTACAATAGCAGGTAAAAATTACGAAAGCCCCATTGCACCCAAAGGTTCTGTTACAAATTTGTTAGAGAACAAAAACTTAAATGAGCTAACGTTTATTCCTCAAAACCTAAAAGATGAACTTTTTAAAGCAATAAAAAACACTATAAGCAATAATACTGGCCTTAAATCAATAGTGAAAATTAGAAATAAAAATGGCAAAGCCACCTACTTAGAAATAAGAACAAAACCTATTAATAGCGAAAACATTACTTGCCTAATACGTGATGTAACGGAATTACAAATAGCCCAGAAAAATTTGGACGATAAAGTTGTAGAAATAGGGGCAAGTAATTTAAAGTTGCAACAATATATTGACTCTAATTTAGAGTTAGAAAAGTTTGCTTACATCGCATCGCACGATATGAAAGAACCGTTGAGAAGCATTATCGCTTTTTCTCAATTAATTAAAGACAAGGTAAAAATAAAAGACTACGAAAATATAGATGAGTTTTTAGAATTAATAATTACTTCTGGTCAGCGCATGTTTAAGCTTACAGAAGAAATGTTAGAATATTCCAGAGTAGAAACAAAAGATTTTAATCCTCAAAAAATAAACTTGAACAGGTTAATAAACGAAGTTGTTACCGATTTTAGCGTTTCTATTAATAGTAGAAACATAAGCTTGAAAATAGACGATATGGGAGAATTTTATGGAGATGAAATGCTAATAAGAGAAGCTTTATTTAATTTAATTGGCAATGCTATAAAGTTTAACGATAAGAAAGAGCCACTTATTCAAATAAAAAACAAATCAACAAAAACCGTGTATGTTTATGCAGTTGAAGATAACGGTATTGGTATGAATAAGAGTTATTTCGACACCATATTTTTGTTATTTAAAAGGCTACATACTAAAGATAGTTTTGAAGGTACAGGGCTTGGTTTGTCTATTTGTAAAAAGGCAATAGAAAAACACAAAGGCAACATAAAAGTAAGCTCTACAGTAAACGAAGGAACAACTTTTACTATTGAAATACCAAAAAATAAATATTAGTTTATGCAGCTATCGCTTTAATAGCTCTATTATTATATTCTTTTGAAAGTACCCCATTACCTTTTATAGAATAATAGGTGCTAAGTTTAAAATAAACAATACTTATTATCGAATCTAACTCATAAATTAATGTAAAATTTAAACAAGCCATATAGTGCTTGTAGGCCCTGCTATATTTGTTAGTAGCTAAATCTATATCAGCAATTTCAAGTTTAACATAGGCCAAAGCCTCCTTCCAATTAATTAAACGCGCATAACGCAATGCATCATTAAAAAAAACATAAGCCAAGGCATAATCTTTTTTACTTTTCGCCGCTTTCCCTTTTTTGTAATAATTTCTATAATTTTTCAATAATTCATTATTGGAAGCACTCCTTTTTTCTTTTAAGGGCAAAATAAAATGTACGCTGCTGCTATCTTGGGAAGCTTCAATCATTAAATTATTCATATACACTATTTTATTAGATTGCATATTATACGCAAGCAACTATAAACAGTTGCACCGTTTTTAAACTATTTAATACCCAACCACTTTGAAAGACAATACTTTATAGTATATCTTTGTTTAATAATAAAAATACTAATTAAATGAGTGCAATAGGCATTTCACTTTGTGGTGGCGGGGCGCGTGGCATTGCTCATATTGGGGTTTTGCAAGCCCTTTTAGAAAACAATATACACCCGCAGGTAATAGCAGGTACCAGCGCAGGTGCTTTAGTAGGTTGCTTTTATGCTGCCGGGTTTTTACCTACCGAAATTTTTGACGCCTTAAAAAGCACCAGCGTATTTAATGCCTTCAATTTTACCTACAATATAAGTGGGCTCAGCAATTTAAGCTATTTAAGTAAAATTATAAAAGATAAAATTCCGCATAATAGCTTTAACGGTTTACTAAAACCACTTTTTGCTACCGTTGCCAATTTAACAGATGGTAGATGTGAGTATATGAACACCGGTAAACTATCTGATGTGGTAGCAGCATCTTGCTCGGTACCAATGGTTTTTAAGCCCGTAAAAATGAACGGCAAAACCTATATTGACGGTGGTTTTTTCGACAACTTACCAATAAAGCCCATTAGAAATATGTGCGAAAAAGTAATTGCCGTAAACGTAAACCCTCATAATTTTAGTAAAGACCCCAACAATGTAATTGCATTAGGCTTACGCTGCTTAGATTTAACTATATGGCGAAACAGTACCGCACAAATAAAACATTGCGATTTTTTAATAGATGTAAAAGAAGCAGCAAAATTTCGCCCAATAGACGCTTGGCGTGCCAACAGCCTATACAACGCAGGCTACCAACAAACCTTACAAAACATTGATGCCATAAAAGCTATAATTGAAAACAAAACCACACCAGTAAAACAAATAAAATAGAAAAGTAAGCACCCAAAAAAAACAAATTTAAGCAAGCCTGAACACCAATTTTTTAGAAGCGAAACAGTTGTGCCTCGCAAAAAATTTAGTCCCGCCATCCGTTCAAATACCATTTTGCAAAAGCTGCATAGGCTAAACTAAAACACCCAACATAAAATGGTATAACCACTCCTGTCGGGGCTATTTTTTCAACTGCGCTCTGTCGTACTAACTACTGCAAAATACGTCATTTTTATAAAAGATATCATAGCCTAAAAAATTAACAAGCCTTATATTTTATGCACTTGCCATAATCAAATAGTATTTCGGTTTGAAACTCAGCTTACTATAACGTACATTTGTTTTTTATCTTTACTTCTTATGATTAATAATTTTAAAGTATGATGTACTCGATGACCGGCTTTGGCAAAGCCACAGTAATATACGCATCAAAAAAAATTAGCATCGAACTAAGAGCTTTAAATGGCAGATATGCCGAAATAAACCTAAAAATACCGCCAGAGTATAAAGAAAAAGAAATAATAATAAGAAAACAATTAGCCACACAACTGCGAAGGGGTAAAATTGAATGTAGCATTGCCGTTGATTATGAAGAAGAAGCCACCACAAACTTAATTAACCAAAACCTGCTGAAAACATATTATCATCAACTAAAAAAAACGGCAGACGAACTAAATATAGAACAAGTAGATTTGCTGCCCTCTATACTAAGACTGCAACAAATTTTTACGCCCGAAAAAACAGCCTTAGAAAATGAAGAATGGCTGCAATTAGAGGCTGCCCTGCAACAAGCCATTACCGAGTTAATTGCTTTTAGAGGTAAGGAAGGAGCGCATTTAAAAAAAGATATAAACGAGCGGTGCCAATTAATTTCGCAAAATGTAGCACACGTAAAAACATTGTTACCAGCACGAACTGAAAAAATAAGGCAAAACCTACGTAGCCATTTACAGCAATTAAAAACTAATGTAGAAATTGATGAAAACCGATTTGAAGAAGAACTAATTTATTATTTAGAAAAATTAGACATTACCGAAGAGTTGGTTAGGCTGCATAGCCATTTAGAAGGCTTTGAACAATTATTAAATGCCAACGATATTATAAAAGGAAAAAAACTCAACTTTTTTTCGCAAGAAATTGGCCGTGAAATAAATACTATTGGAGCTAAGGCCAACAATGCCACTATGCAAAAAACAGTAGTGCAAATGAAAGACGATCTTGAAAAAATAAAAGAACAGCTACTCAATATACTATAATGAACCAAGCTTTGTTAAGCAATAAATTGATTATTGTTGCTGCCCCGTCGGGTGCAGGCAAAACTACCATAGTTAAGCATTTGTTAAAATGCTTGCCCAACAAATTAGCTTTTTCAATTTCGGCCACCAACCGCCAGCCTCGCCATTTCGAAACCAATGGAGAAGACTATTACTTTTTATCAACCGTTCAATTTAAAGAAAAAATAAGAAGCCAAGCCTTTATAGAGTTTGAAGAAGTATACGAAAACGCTTTTTATGGCACTCTAAAAACCGAAATAGAACGGATATGGAAAAACGAGAAGCACGTAATTTTTGATGTAGACGTAAAAGGCGCCTTAAATATTAAGCATCAATACGAAGAAAACGCTTTATCTATATTTATTGATCCACCAAATATTGAAGCCTTGCGTAGTCGCTTGCAACAACGAAAAACAGAAACAGAAGCTACCATTAACAAAAGATTACAAAAAGCAGCTTACGAAATGCAGTTTAAAAATCAGTTTGATGCTATTGTGTTAAATGATGAATTAGAAGAGGCCAAGGCAAATGCTTACAATTTGGTAAAGAGGTTTATAGCCGAACCATAAAAGTAAATGTAAATTTAAATACACGGCGCGACTACAAGCCACTTGCAATTACTTATAACAAAAATGAAACCATTTAAGTACAAAACACTACAGTAAAACTTGCAAAACCAACCTAACCAAGCATAAACTAATTACTTAGCAAAGCAGTTTATTGCCCGTAAATGCCATCTGTTAAATTGTGGTAATTAAGTTGAAAGAAGCCTTTAGATGAATAATTGGAGTATCTTTAAGAAAATTGAAAGTTTACTTTAAGGCTTCTATTTACATTTCACTTTTCTTTTTTATTAATTTCTTAAATATATATATATGCGTTACTTTGTAGTAACTTTAGTTTGTTTTTTTCTTTCGTATTTTGTAAGTGCACAACAAAATAAACACTTACAATTAATACCTGCTAACGAAAACGTTTTAGCTAGTTTAAATGTGTACAGCGAAAGTACTGGTAATTTTACTCAATATTATGTAAAAGATTCGGAGTGGATTAAGAACCCTAACATTCCATCAATTACAACTTCTTTTAAAAGTGAAGATCAAAAGATACAGTATATTAGTGGAAGTAAAACCGCTGCGCCCTCTGTATTTGCTTATTCTACAAGTAGTGGTAAATTCGAATTTTATTACTTAAATAAAAACAAGTGGGTACTTAATAGTTATTTACCTAAAGGTCAATTTAAATTTAAATCAAATGACTTTAAGTTGGAATTTTCACCTGGTAACCCAAGCAATACTGCTTATATTTTTGGTTACTCAACAGATGGAAAAGAAATTAATGTTTTGGGTGTAGATGTTGACAACAACGTTTGGAAAGAAATAGGATATTTTCCAAAAGAAGTAGGCAATAACTAAATTGTTCTTTAAAATACTTTAAGACGTTATGTTGAATTTTAACACAATTATATGTTAATAAAAGCATAACGTTTTAATTATTTTTGCTTGTTATATGAAGTGAATCTACTTCAGCGGATGCAAGGAATGCTCCTTTTGTTAGCCTTGCATAATTAAACTTTAAAAATTGGTATCACTCCAAAAATTCTTTCAAGCGTTCCTTCAAAAAATAATTCCAACCCGCTAAACAACTTTCTATTTTAAATTCAGGTATACCTTCTGGAAAGTCATCTAAAATATTAATTACTAACTTTAGGTTTACGTTTTCGCCGTCTTCTTTTTCTATTATAAATTGACTGGTCGATGCTCCTTTATATTCTTTAAACTTCCAACTATAAGTAATTTCTTTTAGCGGGTTAACAGTAAGAACTTTCCACAAGTGCGTAAAAGTACGGCCTTCATTATGTACAATAAATTCCGTTGTGAAACCAACAAAAGGTTTAAAAGCAGGCAGGTTTTCAAAATACCATTTATGCATTTCGTTTAAATTAGTTAACGCCTCCCAAAGTTGTGGTGCCGTGGTTTTATATTTATGTTCAACAATTATTGGCGAATCACTTACGTTCATTATAATTATGGTTTTAATTTCTGGCTTTTAAAATTGCCACCAAAGCAATTTCTATTACTGTAATATTTAGGTAAAATTTTAATTTGGCTAACACAATTCATTAACTTTTTGTATATTACTGTAGTATACATTGCGTTTAGTTAAAAATACAACATTTGCTATGAAAAACATAACTGTACATTTATGCTTTGTTATTTTATTGCTGCTACTTTTAAATACTTTTCATACTAATGCGCAGCAGGTTACAATTTTAGATGACAACATTAATACCAATGGGCAAGTAGAACTAAAGGTAAACTCCACAACTAAAAATTATTTTATTACAAAAATTAAGCATCATATAGATAGTATGTTTTTACAACCAACATCAATAACTATTGGCCAAGAAAATACTACCATAATTACAGAACCCGCTCAACATTACCCAGTTGATAATTATAAAGTTTTAAAATATAATATTGACAATCCTTTTGATACGGACAATGATGGAGTTGATGATATAATAGAACTAAACAATGCACCAATTCAAAGCCCCCTTAACGCAGCTTCTCAAATTAATATAGAAGATGGTTTAGTAATGATTGATGGTTTTGAAACCTTTCAGAATCTATCAATACAAAAAGATTTTGTGGAATGGTCAGAATTTTTAAATGGCAAAGCGTACGTAAAATTTATAATTACAGATATAGGTAAAGCTACCGTATATTTCATCAACAGTAAAAAACATAACCTTCATGCAGATTTTGCTGATGCTATCAATATAGCAAGCGCAGGCGATCTTATTAAAAAAGGTCAAGTTATTTATCACCCACATAGCATTGCAAACAATGGCAGTTTAGGCGCTTTTGTATTTAACTACAGCAATGGTAGGCCACAAAATTTTGAAGTAGTGCAAGCAACTTACGAAGTGTTGGCTGCTAATATGCCTTTTCTAGAAAACAATTTATCTTACCTTATAACTACTAATAATGAAGCGCAATATGTGGAGGAAGAGCTGCTGTTTAACCAATCTAGAGTTTCAACACTTTTTGAAAAAGACCTTTATGAAGGAATTGATTACTTGGGCTTACACCAAGCAGAAGGCTTTGGCTTTTTGCGTGTAGTAAATTTAGGAGAAATACCTAACCCAAGAGATATTGTTTTGTATAAAACTTTACCTAACTCACTACCGCGTGTTGCCGGAATTATGACATCGGCTATACAAACGCCTTTATCGCATGTAAATATACGGGCTATTCAAAATAACATACCAAACGCTTATATTAAAAATGCGGCCACCCTACCTGCAATTGAAAACTTGCTAAACAACTATGTTTATTATAAAGTAGAAAAAAACAAGTATGTTATTAGAGCAGCTACTTTAGCAGAAGTAAACAATTGGTTTAAAAACATAAGGCCAACAGAACAACAACAACCGCCATTAAACTTAACACACACTAAAATTTTACCATTAACTGAAATTGATTTTTTGATGTATGATGGCTATGGTGCAAAGTGTAGCAATTTGGCAAGTATGTTAACTTTTGGTTTTCCTACCGAAACCATACCCAATGGCTTTGGTATACCATTTTACTTTTATCAAGAATTTATGAAACACAATAATTTTTTTGAAGAGATTGGTGAAACGATTGCTGCTGAAAAATTTAAAACTGATAGATTGATAAGAGGTGAACAATTAAAAGATCTTAGAAAAAAAATAAAAAATGCAGCAATGCCAAGTTGGATGTTGGCAGATTTGGCCGCAATGCATGCTAAATTTCCTGTGGGCAGTTCTGTAAGGTGTAGATCAAGTTCGAACAACGAAGATATACTTGGTTTTAACGGAGCTGGTTTATACAACTCCAAAACACAACACCCAGATGAAGGACATATTTCAAAATCTATTAAACAGGTGTATGCCAGCTTATGGAATTTAAGAGCATTTGAAGAACGAGAGTTTTATAGAATTAATCATTTTGATGCAGCAATGGGCGTTTTGTGTCACCCTAATTTTGTAAACGAAAAAGCAAATGGTGTTGGTATAAGTACCGATCCTTTTTACAACACCACCAATACATTTTATTTAAACAGCCAAGTTGGGGAAAATTTAATTACCAACCCAGAAACGAATGCGATACCAGAAGAAATTTTATTAGATGACAACTTTAGCGATACCGCTGATTTTTCTGTTATACAATATTCTAACTTAACGCTACCAGAAACAACGGTTTTAAACCAACAACATTTAAAGCAGCTTAGAAATTATTTACATGTAATTGACACCGAGTTTAAACGCTTGTACCATGCTGAAAACGATGAGAATTTTGCGATGGATATAGAATACAAAATAACAAGCAACAATAAACTGGCGATTAAACAGGCTCGGCCTTGGGTATATTTTGGACTTTGGGAGGTGAACAATAACAATATTGAAAAAAAATTTGATTTGAAAGTTGCTCCTAATCCAGCTCGTGAAAAAATAAATATTAAATGCCAAGCCTGTAATATTAATAAAGTAACAATTACCAACATTAATGGTCAACATATTGTAGCACATTATTTTAACGAAACGGTTGACCCAAATTTTGATTTGTACATTGCCAATTTACCACCAGGTATTTATTTGTTGAGTTCTTTTAAGGATAAAAATAAACACTATCAAACAGCAAAATTTATAAAACATTAAAATTAGGAAGTGCTCTAAAATATTTTTTCACTACGATTTTATAAATTTGAAAATGACCGTTTCGTCTTTTGTGTTATGCTGTAATTGCAACAAATAAACCCCATCTTCTAAAAACGCAACATTAATTTTATTTCCCACTATTAAACTTGCATCTATAAGTTTACCAGCTAAATTGTAAATAGAATATTGATTAAAAGTAAAGCTGCCTAAAGTTTTTATATGAAGATGAGTGGTAGCAGGAACCGGATAAATTTGCAGCTCACTTTGAGGTGCGATTTCATTTATTGAAGTAATTTGGTCTATCCTTATTTCTTTGCAAAGTGTATCTGCTCCATAACAATTGTAGCCAGTTAAGCATGCATTGTAAGTGCCAACTTCAGCGTATTTGTAAATAGGATTGGTTTCTAAACTTGTATTACCATCACCAAAATCCCATAATATGCTATCTGTATTGTTGGTTTCAAAAGAAAAAACAACGGTATCGTTTTTTATAGTTGAAGTAAAATCAACTTTCGGTTTATAAGCTGTTTTACACAATGCGGTTAATTCATTTTTATTTTCAATAATATTAGTGCCGCACAAATGTTTATTTAATTGTGGAATATAGTTGTATTCATATTTTTTTATTTTATAAATTTTTGAATTGTTTAGGCCTCCTTGCGATATAATATTGCTATGACTTCTGTTGGGCGAGACATACCTCCATATAATATCTCCATTAGTGTTTACTTCTGAAAATCGGCCTGTTTCAGCTTCACAAATTAGCAAGTTGCCATTGGCCAACACATTTATACCCGACATAATTTCGGAATAGATATTAGTATATTTATATCGGCCTGTCCATACATAATGTGGTTCTTCTGGCAAAAAAGCACCATTTTCGTTAAGTGGATAAACACCATCATTATTTGCATCAATATCTAAAATAAATATACCACTTATTTTAGTTTCCAGTTCGTCTACTAACTCGCCATATCTATTATTATATAAAGAAATTTTGCCTCCAAATCTTGAATGGCTGCTAGGGATCCATTGGGGATCATGCTGACCTAATAATTGTTGCTTACCTACTGTTCTATAGTTTTCAGGGTTACCCCACCTAAACAATAAATCACCACCATAACCATACTTCCCGCCAACGGAAGTAGCTGCTTCTTGTGTGGTGGTGGTGTGGTCAATAATGTATATTTCGTTGGTCGTCCAACTCGAAACTGTAATTTGATCTAAACTATCATTATACTCAATGCCGTTAAAATGATATACATCAGTTAAGTTGGCATCAATTTTTCTAAAGTTTTCTTTAACATTACCATAATTCAATTTTGTTGAGTCAACATCTTGCACTAAATGATCGAGCATGCGCCATTCCCAAACTTTAAAGGCATTACTTGTGCCACGGGGAAGTAACTCAATAATTGATTCGGTATAATAATAATTGCCTAACAAATTGGGGTCGACGCCAGCCATTATAGCATCTTCGGCTGGCACACGGGGCTGACTTAAAACTAAAAAATTACCATTAGGCAAATATTGAAGATCGGAGTGAAGCACGAAACCATTGTTCTCATCGTTACAATATCGCCAAAGCAGTTCATCATCCCAGCTTCTTAGTTCTATACAACCACTACCATTTCCTGATTGATTTTGAGAAACCATTTTAACAATATTGCCATTGGGTAAAAGGTAAGCACTAGAATAGTTGCTCGGCATTTCAAAAACCCATTTACGTGCAACAAAACCGCAATTGTCAATTAAATAGGCAAATTTTGATTTGTTGGGAGCAAACAATATTAGGCCTTCGCTTACCTTATCAGGTTCGGTATAAAGTAAGCCTACGGTATTGGTATTGTTAGTTATTTGAGCAAAAGAAACTACTGCTATTAAACAGTAAATTAGTATTAGTATTAAAGTTATTTTTTTCATCTTATAAAATTAAAGATAATAAAAGAGAACACCTTACCAGCAATGTAATAATTTTGTAAAATTATTTATTTAGAGTTTACCTTTAATTCAATATTATGTTCAATACCTTTATTTATTGAAAAAGGTTTGTCGCCTGCTAAAAAGGTACGCTCGGGTTGGCGAAGCATATAGCGGCCGTTATCCCATTTGCCATTTCCGTTTTTATCTTCAACAATTTTAAGGCGGTACTCGCCAGATTGTAATGGAGCAAATGTTGTTTTAAAAGAATCTAATACCTGCGTGGCCAATAATTTACTTTGCCCTGCATATAATTGTGCAAAATAAGTTAGGGTAGAGTCTGGATTTAATAAGCTAATACTTAGGCTGGTAAAATCTGTATTGGTTAAGGGTTTTAGGTTAATGGTATCTGCCGAATTAACCTTGTTAAACATATTAGTAATAGCACCAAAGCCTAATTGAAAAGTATAATTTTTTGTAGTATCAAACTCACCATAAAACTGTAGCAGATTTTTTTGCGCATCATTTACAAAATAACTAATGTTATCAATTGCAAGCGAGTCGGCCAATATGCTAATTTGTTTTGGGTCAATTTTTTTTATAGGATATTTACTTTGTAAGATTAATTTGTTGTTAGCATTAAAATGAAATTTATTTTCAAAGCCATAAGCAGTTAGTTTAAAAGTATCTTTTAGCTCAACTTCCGCATTATTGGTAATGCGAATGGTATCTAACAAACTATCTTTTTCAAAAACTAAAAACGCTGCTGTTTTTTTTAATGAAGTAAAATAAGCCAATAAGCTATCTTCTAAAAAATTGTAATTATAATAAACCAAGTCTGTTGAATCGGTAAGCGTTTTTATATTAATGCTGTCATAACCTTTGTTAGTAATGGTAAATATGCCAGAGTCTTTCAAGGCTTCGTAATTCCAGGTTTTAGTTACCTCTGGGCTGTACATTAATAAGTTTATTAAATTGCTGTCTGTTGGTTCAACATTGTTGCTATAAAAAGCAATTTGTTCCGTAGCAAAATCATAAACATTATTGTTATTGGTTTCACTAAGTGCTGCTATTTTAAAGTTGAGGTTGGGTAAATATTTAAACTCAAACGTACCATCTTTTTTGGTAGTGGTAAGGTAAGTTGGCGTTGCTTTAAAAATTAAAGAATCTGAAGAGGCATTGTATAAAAATACTTTTGTTTCAGCTTTGCCTTTGCCAGTAGCTGCATCGGTAACTTTACCTGTTACTTTTAAACTGTCAATATAAGGGCCTGTACTAAATACGTAAGTGAGGTTTTCTGCTTTGTTGTTTTCTGCTAAATCGCCAATGGCATTGCCAAAATTATAAGCATAAGTGGTATTAGCAGTTAGTTTTTTAGGTAGCTTAACAATCAATTTTTTTCCTCGCAAAAAAATAGTAGGCAGTTCTGTAGTGTGTGGCGATATGTTTAACTCTTGCTCAATACTATTTAGTTTAACATACTCACTAAACTTTAAAATAATTTTATCACCATTAAAGTTAATAGCATTTAAACCGGGTTCGGCTTCTAAAACGGTTGGTGGGGTTTCGTCTTTTGGGCCACCATTTGGAGAAGATTGTCTTGCACAGCTAACGCCATACAAAGCAACAAAAATAAGCCATCCAAACAATAGTACATTTTGGGGTTTTATAGTCATTTAAGCGATGCTATTTCTATTCAATAATAACACACTTGTTCAACACCACATCCATTAACATGCCGGTACAAACACCTCGTATTTTTATGGGTTGATTAACTTTATAATTGGTTAAGGCTTTTGTTTCATCTTCTTGCAAGGTACACAACACCCCAGAAAAAGCATCTTTATTTCTTAAAGTAACAACCATAGCTCCTTTTTGGTCTGTGCTAATTTCAGCAATGTTTCCACTTACTTCAATTATGCGATCCATATATTTTTTATTGGCCTGTGCTTCGTTATTATCAAATTCGGTAAACAATTTATCGGCAGACAAAGTGTGGTCAACTTTTGCCTTATTTATATTTTTTTCAGGCATAAAATTTAGGTACAAAAAAGAACCCAAGGCAAATAGTAACAACAAAGCTACTACTACAATTATAATAAAAAATAGCTTCTTCAAATGTTATTGTTTTTACTTTAAAAGCATTTCTGCTTCAATATTTATGTTGCGAGAAATACCTAAACGATCAACATCTATAGCCAATACCGAAGGTAATTTTTGGCGCATAATACTATTTATCTTATCCACATTCATCTCTTCAATAGTTATTGGAAATGCGGAAACACCATTTACACTACCATCTTCATTAACGGTAAGTGTGGCGTTGTATTTAGTTCTACGCTTTTCATCCCATATAAAAAGGGTACCAACTACTTCTACCTTATAAATGCCTGGCGTATTAAAATCAACTTGACCAACATCGGTTACCTTACCATCAAACTTAATTTTTGGATGTTGGGTAACATCTAACTTTCGGGTGTTTAACAATCGGTTAATAGCCCCAATTTTAAACTCAAACGATTTTAATAAGGCTTGCATTTGAAACTGCCCAGTTTCGGTGTTGAGTTTGCAAACCGCTTGGTAATTGTCTGCTTCTATATCTTGTATGTTATTTCCAGACTCTACATTAATATGAGCAGTACGGGTGGCTAATAATTGGGCGTTAACTTGTTGTAAACCAACAATAATTGTAAAAATTAAAATTATATGCTTCATCATATTTTTTTTGTTTGATAGGTTTTAGGTTAAAAAGTTGTTTTTAGCAAAGCGAATATACTTAAATAATGAATGATGTGTGTTGCTGTTAAGATTTATTTAGTCTAAAATGTCACATTATAATGGCAATTTTTAAAGTGGGGTGCAATTTTTTTTGTAAAGATGCGTAATAATTTAAATTAGTTATTATTATAACTGCCATAATTTTATCTAAATTTAACCAAAATGAGAAATTTAATATACGCTTGCCTAATTATTACAATAATCACTTCTTGCAAAGACGATACGCCCGAGATGGAGCCTTTAATAATAAATGGTTTAACCTATGGCAACAGCAATAAAACTTTTGAAGAAGCCAACAACAATATAATAGCCGCCTTAAATGGTGTAGCAGCTATAAAAATAGTAGCCGAAATAGACCATAGTGCCAATGCAGTTTCGGTTAATGAAACGTTATTACCAACTAAAGTTATTTTGTTTGGTAACCCGGCTCTTGGCACGCCTTTAATGCAAAAAAATCAATTGGCTGGTTTAGATTTACCACAAAAAATGTTGCTTTTTCAAGATCAAGATGCGCAGCTTAAAGTGGCTTATAACAGAACAGATTATTTAGCACAACGCCACGGTTTAGCGGGTGTAGCAGCTTTAGCTACTATTGCGGGCGCACTTTCTAATTTTGCTAGCGCTGCAACAACTGAACAATTAGTTAATGCTGAGGTATCTGTTGGGCTAAACGAAGGCATCATTATTAAAAACAGTACTTATAGTTTTGAAGAAACTTACGCCAAGTTGGTAGGAATAATTACTAAGAACGAAAACTTAAAACTCATTGCTGAATTAGATCATCAGGCAAATGCAGCTTCAATTAATTTAGAATTGCGCCCTACTCGTTTGGTTGTATTTGGCAACCCCAATTTAGGTTCGCCATTAATGCAAAGTATGCAAACTATTGGTATTGATTTGCCTCAAAAAATGTTGGTTTTTGAAAATGAAGCAGGTGAAGTTCAGGTAGCGTATAACGATGTGGCTTATTTGGCAAAGCGCCACGGTATAACTGGTAATGATGATGCTTTAAGTACGATAACAGATGCTTTAAATAATATTTCTAACGGAGCAACTAATTAGTTAAAACGCTGCTTAGAGTTCTCTGCTAAAGATGCAGAGGGAGAGAAAGAGACCAAACAACTACTAATAATTGTTTGACCTTCTTACCAATTATATTATTAAATTCTTTATCATTTAATTAATGATGCAGTTAAATTTATTCCTCAAGTCTTCTTAGAGGTACTTTGAAGGGGAATTGATTTGAGGCTAAGAAAAAATACAAATAAAACAACAACTTAATTACTCATCACAACAAGCCTCTTAACTGCCAATATTTTCGCTTAAAAAGCCACTTGCTCAATCAAACAAACGGCATAAGCACTTACGCCTTCTTCTCTGCCAACAAAACCAAGCTTTTCAGTAGTGGTTGCCTTTACGGATACTTGTTCAATATTAACACCTAAAGTTTCGGCAATAGTGCTTTTCATTTTAGGAATGTGAGGTTTTAGTTTGGGTTGTTGTAAGCAAACCGTACTGTCAATATTGCCAATTTTGTAGCCTTTTTTTGTTAGTAGTTGGCCAACATTTTTAAGTAAAATTTTACTATCAATACCTTTGTAGGCCGCATCTGTATCAGGAAAATGTGTGCCAATATCGCCAAGGTTAGCGGCGCCCAATAAGGCATCGCATATAGTATGTATTAGCACATCGGCATCCGAATGGCCAACTGCGCCTTTGCTGTGCGGTATTACAATACCACCTAAAGTAAAGGTTTCTCCTTCTTTTAATTGATGAACATCATAGCCAACTCCTACTCTAAACTGCATTGTTTTTTATTTTTAAACATAAAAAAACCTTTATCAAAATTTGTACATTTCAATAAAGGCAATTCTATTATTCTTAATTTTTTTTAAGAAGAAAGATCATTAAAATCGAAATTTAAAGAAAACCTAATAGTTCTGGCAAGCGGGTGATGTTGCCCTGTGGTTGGTGCTAAATAAGAAATATTTAAACCAAAAATATTATACTTTACACCAGCACCAATGGTAAAATATTTTCTGTTGCCTTTTAATTTATGCTCGTGAAAATAACCAGCACGTAAGGCAAAAATATTATCATACCAATATTCAAAACCTATTGAGTGCATAATCTCTTGCATTTCTTCTTGAAAACTAGCGTCACCAAAGGAGGCGAAAATGCCACTAATTGCCGGTAAATCTCTTTGCGAATCATCATCTTGCGGTGTTGGTGCCATTAGTTTATTTATGTCATAAGCAAGGGTAAACTTGTTGTATTGATCAAAATCAAAATCTATGGCAGCACCAATTCCTAAGTTGGTTGGTAAAAAATCTTTATCAGTATTATCATCAGTATAAGAAATTTTGTTGCCAATATTAGAAGCAACAAGACCTAGGCTTAACTTTGCATCGGTACTGCCTAAGCTAATATAATTTGTATAGTAAAACGATATATCTGCTGCAATGGCTCTACCTACTTTTAAATCGGTGCCATCACTTAAAGTAATGCTTGCTAAATCTGAATGGACGTACTTTAAGGTTAAACCAGTACTTAATACATCACTTAATTTACGCGAGTAACCAAAATCTAAATAAAACTCATTTGGGCGATAATCAATAATTGTACCACCAGTAATGTCAGTAAACGTAATGTTACCAAAAGAAAAGTAACGTAACGAACCAGAAATGCTTTGTAATTCATCGGGCTTATAATAACCGCTTAAATTGGTTAAATAAATATCGGTAATACCTAAGGTACGCAACCAAGGCGAAAAAGAAATAGATACGCCTACCGGATCTTCTATAAAGGCCAATTTTGCATTATTCCAAAATAAAGCGTTCGCATCTGGCGAAATAGCAATACCTACATCGCCCATAGCACCCGATCGGGCATCAGAAGTAGCTCTTAATAAAGGCACTGCTGTACTTACTACATTTATACACTGATCTGGTGGAATACCTAAGGCTTCGCACCTTGTAATGCCAGCTGTTTGTGCTGTTGATTTTAAACTTATGGCTGCTGTAAAAAATAAAATTAGGGTTAGCAGACTGTGATTAATTATTTTAACTTTCATTTAATTTTGAATTAGTGATACAAATAACTGAAATAATGTTAAGATATTATCTTAGAAACATCAATTTTTGAAAATCGCTTAAAAAAGTTTGTTCTTTATTAATTAGGGTAACTCGGTAAACATAAGTTCCGGTAGAGATTGGATAGCTTTGCTCGTCTTCTCCATTCCATTTCATACTGATAACCTTAAAACCGTTATTAGCTATGTTTTGTTGTATGCTTCTTATTTTTTGCCCTGTTAAATTGTATACGTCAATTTGAGCCATCAAGTTATCGTCGCTTTGGTTATGCTCAAAACTAAAAGTGGTTTCACTGTTAAAAGGGTTAGGGTAATTGCTTAGGCCGGTAATAACTGCATTAGTTTGTAGCTGTACTTCAAAAGTTAAATTTGCCTCCGACCAATTGTTGTGTATGTCAAATGCCCTCACCCGCAAGTTATGCTTACCTTCGGTTAAATTATTAAACGGATAAATGGCAACACCATTTTTATAATTATTAGGTGCTGCTTTATAAAAGTTATTTAAAACAATGGCATTGGCATCATCATCATCTAACACACAAGTAATATTGTGGCCAATGCCACCGCCGGCAGTATTAATACCACTATCATCATACAGTTTCACCAACAAATCTGGGTTTTCATTGGTAATGCCTCCAAACGAAAAATCTTCATTATTCATAAACAATTGAATGGCGGGTGGTGTATTATCAACCAAAGCATTTTCTGCAATGCCGCCAATTATTAAATTTTGAAGGCAGCCTTTAGCATCTACACCATCTTCACTCAAAGCAAAATAGCTTATTTTGCCAGCATCGTAAAACAGTTTAATGTCTTTTGGTACAACAAAACTAAATTTAAAAGTGCCATTATTAATTTTCGATTGTCCATTAAATATTATATTATTTCTTTGGTAGAATTTTTGCACCGAACTCTTTTCGTCGTTACCTAAGGTAAATGCTTCTAAGGCTTTATCAAAAATGGTTGGAAACAAAATGCCATTAAAATCGTCTATTTTTTGGTTTTGATGGTTTTGTATTTCTCCACTAATAGTAACGGTGCTTAATGCGCTAAGGGTATCGGGCAAAATATTAATTGCTTTACCATTAATTGCGGTGGTTACTACTTTGTGTTTTGGAAAATTTAGGTGTAAAGCCGGATCGCCCAATAAAGCAAATTTTCTAGCATTTGGAGAAACAGAAGTTTCTGATTTTGCTAATTTTAGTGTAGTACCAATAGCATTTCCTCTTTGCCCGTCTTCTAAAAAGAATTCATCAATAAACGCCCCATTTAACCTTCTGTTTTCACTGGCAAAAACTACCCTTGTTGTTGTTACATTTGCAATTGCTCCGCCTTTAGGCCGTAATATTACGTGCTCGCCAGCAGAATATTTTTTTGGATTGTCGAAACGACTAAAACTACAAGTGGCTGTAAGAAATAGTGGCATATTGTCAAAATTATCCCAACTATCAATATCAATATTTTGTAAAACACGTTCGTGGGCAAAGCCATTTTCGCCGCCATGCCCAACATAGTTTACTACAAAGGTGCCTTCGTTAATAGTTCTGTTTAAGGCATCATTAACTTGCGGATAGCGGCCGCCTGCTGTGGTGCTTTGCTGTTCAAAAGCATCCATATATAATTTCTCAATGTTAATGCAGGGGTCTAAATCTTCTATACGCTTAACGTGCGATTCTGAATCTCTAAAATGTAAGTCGTTGTCTTCATCATCGGCTAATAAGGTGTACCTGTTTTGCCAACTGCCAAAAGTTTTAGGATCTTTATAATGAATAACTTTATCAATATAATTTTTTGCTTGTTCTATGGTGTGGCACGGTATTCTTCCTATTGCTACATCTGGCTTGCCACGGCTTTCTACTTTATTGCCTTCATTTTCATCTAACAAAACAAAATAATCGTCGCTACAAAAAGTATTAATTGGGTTTAACGATTCTATTGATTGAAAAGTTGGTACATAATTATGATTCTTGTTCTCTTTTATATGAAGATTTTTAAAATCGTAAGAAGCATCACCAAATAACAATACGTATTTTGGTTGTGAATTTTTGTTACCGTTGGCCCGCTGATAAAACATTCGTATAAAATTTCTAATAGCTGTTATATCAGTAATGCCATTTGAAAATTCATTGTATATTTTTTGTGGTGTAGTTATTAATACCGACAAATTTTTAGTGCTTTTATGAAATTCTGCAAGGCGTTCTGCTTCTACCATAAAAGTGGGGTGGCTTATCATTAAATAATCATAGGCTACATTTTGGTGTAAATTTTGATTAGCAATTGGTTCGGCATTCAACGGTGTTTTTAAATTATTTTTGTTAAAGGCAACAAAGGTTTTAAGGCTATTACCATAAGTGCCAAACTTTTTATTTTCAACTTGCATTTCAACAGGTTCATTACTATGGGTAACATCCCAAACTTGCACAGCGGTGTTGCTGCTTAACGTGTAGGTAACGTAATCTTCATTTCTTGTTTTTTTGTCAGAAAAGAAGAGTTGCTCCTCACCATTATTTAAAGCTAAGCTGCCTTTGCCATTTATTTCAATATAATCTAACCAAGCTTGTTCGCTGCCATTTTTTTGTAAGTATTTTAGTTGAAGGTTTAAATTGGTATTGTTAAGCATAAAGGTGTTAGTTAAGGTGCTTGCTCTTGCAAATTGTGTGTTTGCTTCGGGGCTTACTTTTACTACATTATGTTTGTGTAAATTTTGATCATTTGCTTTTACCTCTAATTCGCCTTCACCAGCAAAAGATCTAATAGCAACAGCGGTAGTAATATCAACAGGTTGGCTGGTTATTAAGCCGTTTAAATTAAAATCGAAGCTGTAATCATTTTCAAAACCAAACAACTCGCCATACCATTGCCTGCCCGAGCCGTGTTCAATTAAATTATACCGCTCGGTTTCGTGTACTTGCAATAAATCGTAAGTATTGGTGGTATAAGTTACTGCAGGCTTATTATCTCCAAGTATTCCAATTTTTTCACTTGTAGCACCATCAACATTAATAAAAACGTAATTTTTTAGGGCATACAAATGCTGTTGATATTGATACCGATTTTCAATTTCGTTAAAAACCCACTTATTTAAACCGGGTGCGTAAAATAAAATAGCATCGTTAGCATCTAATCGATTGTTAAAGTTTTCGTCAATAACTTTAACCCGTGTTTCTATCATATCATCAAAATTAGGTGCAGCATTAGCTTCTGCTAACATTTTACCTTCGCCAACATATACTTTTATGTTGTTAATGTTTAGATTTTCATTGGCAATACCCAATTGAGATAAAATAGATGGATTGAGTTGATAGATGCCAGCTTCGGCTATTTCAACTTTATACCAAGTGCCAGCACTTAATAAAGAGTTTTCTACGTAAATTTTTTGGGGGATGTTTTTTTCGTTGCTATTTTCAGTACTATTTATAACACCTGCCGAAGCAGCTATTGAAAAAGCACACAGGGTAAAAGCGACAATTTTGTTAAAACAATTATTTATTAACATACTTTGGATAATAATTTTGGTTTATTATTGGTTTGATACAGCAAATACAATTCAAATATAATTGAAATGTTTTAATTCAACGATTTTTAAAAGATTGATATTGCTCAATAAAAATAATTATAGCTACCTTCGCCTTCCTTTTATCAAAATGATTAAACAGCATTATATACTGCTATTAGTAAGTGTTTTTGTATTAACGGCGTTTGCAGGCAATGCCCAAATACCTGTTTTTACGCAAAGCTACGCATCGCATCTTTACTTAAACCCCGCCTTGGCAGGTTTATCTCATAGCCCAACTATAGCATTAAATTACCGCAACCAATGGGCCGATTTTAACGGTGGTTACAAAACCTATTCCGTTTCAATTGACAAACATTTTGATGCTATTAGAAGCGGTTTGGGCCTATCAATTGTAAACGACAAAACGCTAAATGGAGCAGTTAGCAACTTAGCAGTTAGCGCACATTATTCTTATTACGTACCAATTAATAGAAAATGGGGTGCCACTATGGGCTTTCAAGGTACTTTTAACCAACGGGCTATTGATAACAATGCTTTAGTATTTGGCGATCAAATTGACCCTAACACAGGCACCATAAATACCGATTTAATTACCAGCGAAATGTTAGCTTTTGACGAACAAAAAAGCTATTTAGGTTTGTCGGCAGGCTTTATGTTGTTTTCAGAAACACTTTATGTGGGGGCGGCCTTTAAAAACATTAATCAACCCAACCAGTCTGTTGTGCAAATTGCCGACGAAAGTAAATTACCAATGTATATTTCAATACATGCAGGTAATACCTTTTATTTTGATTTAGGAAATACAGAGCCATACATAACACCCAATATATTTTTTGCAAACCAAGGCAAATACAATCAAATTATGGCAGGTGCACAAGCTGGTGTAGGTGTTTTATTTGGTGGTTTATGGGCACGGCATAATATTACCAACTTTGATGCGTTAATGCTCTTACTTGGTGTAGAAAAAGGAGTTTTTAAGTTTGGATATAGTTATGATATGTCGGTAGGCCAACCAGGTAATTTTTTAGCCAACACCCACGAGCTATCGTTAGTAATAAGTTTATTAGAAGATGCCGACGAAGCAAAAAAACGCCGAAGAGGTAGAGGTTTAATGTGCCCGAATATTTAAATTAAGCTCAATTAGGATTAACAATTAAAATAACAAAGTAAAAAAATAGCACATCATAAAAATGAAGTTAACAAGCATATTAAAACTGGCAACATTTCTGTTTATTGCAACTACTTTTTTCTCTTGTAAAAAAACGCAAACTTCCACCGCAACAGGTTGGAAATATAATGACGCCCAATGGGGCGGATTTTCTGTAGCAGAAAAAATAGACCAGGAACGTGGACCAGGATTAGTTTTAGTAGAAGGTGGAACCTTTGTAATGGGCAGTGTTTATGAAGATGTTACTTACGAGCATCATCACTTAGCACGGCGGGTAACCGTTTCTTCTTTTTATATGGATGAGTCGGAAGTAACCAACCTGCATTACCGAGAGTATATGTATTGGTTAAAGCAGGTTTTTGGCGACGATTATCCTGAAATTATTCGCAAGGCAATGGTTGATACATTAGTATGGCGATCCGAATTATCGTACAACGAGCCATTTGTAGAGAATTATTTCCGTCATCCATCTTACAACAATTACCCTGTAGTAGGCGTAACTTGGGAACAAGCGAATGAGTTTTCCCGCTGGCGATCGGATAGGGTTAATGAAATGATGTTGATTAAACGAGGAGTTTTAGCCAATAACCCCAGTCAAATAAATTCAGACCATTTTAGTACCGACAGTTATTTGCTAGGAGAATACGAAGGTGTAGTGAAAAACGGATTGAAAAATACAGACCCTAACGCAGAAACAGAAAGCCGCAGGGTTAGAATGTCGGATGGTATAATGTTACCAGACTACCGCTTGCCAACAGAAGCCGAATGGGAGTATGCAGCATTAGCCTTAACTGGCAACCAAATAGTAAACGATGAGAGTATTACCGATAGAAGAATGTACCCCTGGGATGGTTCGTCCGTAAGATCGGGCAAGCGAAACAAATGGCAAGGTAAAATTATGGCTAACTTTAAAAGAGGTAGAGGAGATAATATGGGCCTGGCTGGTGCGCTTAACGATAATGCCGAAATTACAGCAGAGGTAAAAACCTTTTTTCCTAACGATTTTGGTTTATATAACATGGCAGGTAATGTTAGCGAGTGGACTTTAGATGTTTACAGACCAATGAGTTCAATTGATGTAGAAGATTTTAACCCATATAGAGGTAATGTATTTAAAACCAGAGAAGTTAATGAAGATGGTAGTGCCGTTTTTGACAGTTTAGGTCGATCGCAATACCGCTTAATTGCTGATGAAGAAAACACTAAAAGACGCAACTATCGAAAAGGCTATGCAATTAATTATAAAGATGGCGATGAAGAGTCTGGCGTGTTTTACGACTATGGCGTAAATACTTTAATTAGCGATAAATCGAGAGTAATAAAAGGCGCAAGTTGGAATGATAGAGCCTATTATCTTTCGCCAGGCACTCGCCGTCATATGGAACAAGATCAAGCTTCTGCTGAAGTTGGGTTTAGATGTGCGATGATAAAAGTAGGTAGCCCTGGAGGCAACTCATTTGGTGGGGGTAATAAATTTAAAAGATCAAAATAAAAATCTTTTTTACAAACGCACCTATAATTACATTTGGTAAAGGCAGTAACTTTTTAGTTACTGCCTTTTTTTTTTATGTGTAGGCAACTTTTTCTTATCAAATTGCATAAATACTAAAAACAATGATTATGATAAGATTTTTAATTGCTCTATTATTTGTAGCAAACTTTAGTTACGCACAAAATGTTGTTGACGTAGTGGTTAACAGCGAAGAACATACTACTTTAGAAGCAGCTGTTTTGGCAGCAGGTTTGGCAGAAACACTATCTGGCGATGGCCCATTTACCGTTTTTGCGCCAACAGATGCTGCATTTGCAGCTTTACCAGAAGGCACTATTGACACTTTGTTGGCAGACCCAACTGGTGATCTTACCCAAATTTTGTTGAACCACGTTATAGGAGCTACTGTTTTAAGTACCGATTTAAGTGATGGACAAACTGCAACTACATTAAACGGTACAGATATTACCATTACCATAAGTGACAACGGTGTTTTTATAAATGATGCCCAAGTTACAGTAGCGGATATTACAGCTGAAAATGGTGTAGTACACGTAATTGATGCAATATTATTACCACCTCCAGCAAAACCAGCTTCGGTAGTTGATGTTATTGTAAATAGTGAAGATCATACTACTTTAGAAGCAGCTGTTTTGGCAGCAGGTTTAGTCGAAACACTATCTGGCGATGGCCCATTTACCGTTTTTGCGCCAACAGATGCTGCATTTGCAGCTCTACCAGAAGGCACTATTGACACTTTATTGGCAGACCCAACTGGCGATCTTACCCAAATTTTGTTGTACCACGTTATAGGAGCTACTGTTTTAAGCAGCGATTTAAGTGATGGACAAACTGCAACAACTTTAAACGGAGCAGATATTACTGTTACTATAAACGATAATGGTGTTTTTATAAATGATGTTCAAGTTACGGTAGCAGATGTTGAAACAGATAATGGAGTGGTTCATGTTATTGATGCAGTATTATTACCGCCTCCAGCAAAACCAGCTTCGGTAGTTGATGTTATTGTAAATAGTGAAGATCATACTACTTTAGAAGCAGCTGTTTTGGCAGCAGGTTTGGTAGAAACACTTTCTGGCGATGGCCCATTTACCGTTTTTGCACCAACAGATGCGGCATTTGCAGCTTTACCAGAAGGCACTATTGACACTTTGTTGGCCGACCCAACTGGTCAACTTACTCAAATTTTGCTGTACCACGTTGTAGGAGCTACTGTTTTAAGCAGCGATTTAAGTGATGGGCAAACTGCAACAACTTTAAACGGTACAGATATTACTGTTACCATAAATGATGATGGTGTTTTTATAAATGATGCCAAAGTTATGGTGGCAGATGTTGAAACAGATAATGGAGTGGTTCATGTTATTGATGCAGTATTACTACCAACAATGGTGAGTGTTATTGATGTAGATAATTCTGCTTTAATTAGTGTTTTCCCCAACCCAACAACAGAAAGCCTAAAAATTGAGACTTTAAACAGTAACGACTTAATAAAGGAAGTGTACATATATAATTCGGCAGGCGGCTTAATGGCAAATTACAACGATCTTAATGGTTTGCAAAAAAATATTGATGTTAAAGCATTACCGAAAGGAACATACAATATTTTATTAACCGTAAATGATAAGAATTATTCAAAAACATTTGTTAAAAAATAACGATATCTCTCTTTTGTATTAAAAAAAAGTAGTCTCGCAGTTAACAAGCTGTGGGCTACTTTTAAAAAAATTACAAGAAAAATTAATGTAATTTTAAACCTATGTTGTATGTTAGCATAGCAAGCAAACGTTAAACTTATATTAGAAGGCGATAGAACTGCTTTTACCTTTATATTGAAAATTGAGCAAACAGACATAGTTTTAATACAAGAAATTTTATCGGGAAGCCAAAAAGCTTTCGAAGTATTGTATGCAAAATATGCACGAAACCATTTTTTAACTTGCTTGCGTTATATAAAAGACAGATCAATTGCTGAAGACTTATTACAGGAATCTTATATAAATATTTATAAGAATATAAAGCAATTTAAGCCACAGCTATCAAAATTTACAACATGGTCGAACAGAGTGGTTATTAACACTTGTTTGATGCATTTGCGTAAAAATGATATTTTTAGTAAAGTAGATGATATCACAATTATAGACTCAACTAACTATAGTTTAGCACAACCGCCTAAAGCTATTGATGAGTTAAGTTTAAAGGAACTAACAAATGTAATACAACGTTTACCAAAGGGCTATAGAACGGTATTTAATTTGTATGTTATAGATGGATATTCGCACCAAGAAATTGCCGACATATTAAAAATATCAGTTAGTACCTCTAAAACGCAACTGCTAAAAGCGAAAAAAGCATTGCAAAATAAATTGTTAACAAGAGATAATTCTCAAGCAGCAAAATAAATGTTGGAAGAAGATAAAATACAAGACATTTTTGTACAGACTTCGCTGGAAAACGAGGATTGGCTGGAACCACCAAAGGTGGTATTTGAGAATATTAAAGGTGCGATTTACAAAAAGAAAAGAAAACAATGGTACTTGTTGTTGTTAGTACCGTTTATAGGAGCGATAGTTTTTTATGCCTATTATAAGGTGAATGATAATCAACTAATTAGTAGCTCAAAAAGTGAAACCTCTACTACACAAACTACTAACCTACAGATTACCACAATAAAACCAACCAATAAATTAGTTGAGCAAAATGAAAACACTAATGACTTAAATAGCGAAGCAAAAGCCAACGTAGACACCTTTAATTTAGGTAAAACTGAAAAGTCAATTAAACCTTTGATTGAAAAAGTAGAAAAAAATATTGAAGCCGAAGTAAGTTTAAAACCAAATTTTTCTGGTTCAGAAAATAACAATAGCTCTAAAAAAGCAGAAAGACAGTTTAATAATATAAATCCGTTTTCAAAAAACAAGGAATTATTATCTTATAAAAAAAATAGCTCTACTATAAATATTGTTGACGAAAGTTTAAATGAAGACGGGGCAACTATAAGTATACCTAATAACGAAATTACCAATGCAATTATCAATAAGTCAACTTTTTCGGCTGAAGTAAAAGACGTTGTTTTTTTAAATAAACCAGTTGATGATGGAATACAAACTGTTGAACGCCATAAAAATTTAATAGTAAACAAATCTATTGATAAACTACCATCAATTTTATCAAACTTAAGCAGTACCGAAAATAACCATAACATCTTACCCAAAACAGATAATAAAATTGCCACTTTATTAAATGGGCCAATAACTAATTGGAGTATAAGTGTTGTTAGTGGTTTAAGCTACTGGGATTACAGTTTAAACAAAAAATATAAAACCGAACTACAAACTGTGAACTTTAAGTATACCAATAGTACTGGTTATTTTATATCATTAGAGGCTCAAAAAAAACTTAACAAAAAGTTTAGTTTTATTGGTGCTGCGGCCTATGAAACCGTTTTTTGCAAATCGGGCCACAACGCAACTATAAACTATAATCCGGTTAATGAAAACTTAGAGGGTATAAGTACTTATGGTTTAAAAATGGCCTCTACTTTTGGCGCTATTGATGCGAATGTTGAAATACTACGACAGAACGATATTAACATTGATTCAATGCCTGTTACTATTGATATAAATAATGAACATAGAATAAGTAGTATTGATTTGAGTACGTATTTATCAGCCAAAATAATTAACTTTAATAATACAAAAGCAGCTGTACGATTTGGCTTTGGAGTGGCGCAAATTATTAATATTAAAAATGAGTTGGCATCTTTTTCCACCTCAATATCAACATTAAAACCTTTTAAAGCAGAAATAGCTAACAATAAAACCGAACTCAATAAAACTAGATTTTTTATTGCTTTTGGTAGTAATTTTGCACATCAAGTTAATGCTACAAATACCCTGTTTATAAATTATTCTTTTAAAAGCGATTTAAATGCCTTGTTTGTAAGTGGTGAATTTAGTTCATTTTTAAACAAACATAATATTGGTTTGGGTTACCAAAAGCGTTTTTAATTTTTTCGTTACTAAGTTATTTTTATAAAGAATAATGTTTTTACAAAAATTGCAATTCGTTTCTATTTATGAAATTTCGTTTTGTTGTTGATTAATTATTCTTTGCGCATTTACAACTGCAATTGTAGCCATATTAACAATTTCTCGTATGCTACTGCCCCGTTGTAAAACGTGTACTGGTTTTTTTAAACCCATTAAAATAGGCCCAATTGGTTCTGCTACGCCTAATGATGAAATTAATTTATAAGCAATATTACCCGAAGCCAAGTTAGGAAAGATAAGTGTGTTTACCTCTTTGTCTACCAGTTCGCTAAATGGATATTCTTTTTTTAACAAACTATTGTTTAAGGCTAAATTGGCTTGCATTTCACCATCAATAATAAGGTGTGGCATACGGCTTTTTATTTTTTTAACCGCATTGCTAACCTTGTTAGACAAGGCATCGTTTACCGAACCAAAATTAGAATATGCCAACATCGCAATTTTAGGAGTTACGTTATAATTGCTTACTTCTTGAGCTGCCAATAAAACGATATCAACCAGTTCATCTTCTGTAGGATCGAAATTTACCGTAGTATCTGCAAAAAATATAGGCCCACGTTTGGTTACCATAATATACATGCCCGCTACACGAGTAACATCATCTCGCGTACCAATTATTTGTAAGGCTGGCCTAATAGTATCAGGATAGCTGCTGGTTTGGCCAGATATCATCGCATCGCATTCACCCGTTTCTACCATCATACAAGCAAAATAATTACGTTGTAGCATTAGTTTTTCGGCCCTCACTAATGTTAAGCCTTTTCTTTTGCGTTTTTCATATAACCATTGCCCATATTCTTTTCTTTTTTCTGCGGTAGTTTCTGAGTATGTGTCAATTAAAGTAGCATCTGTTAAATCTAAATTATATTCGTCTATCAAACTTAAAATCACTTCCTTTTTGCCAACTAAAATAGGTTGTGCCGTTCCTTCATCTTTTACAATTTGAGCAGCTTTTAACACCTTAATATCATCAGCTTCTGCAAAAACCACCTTTTTAGGGTCGCGCCTTGCTTTATTAAAAATAACCCGTTGTACTTGGTTATGAAGTCCCAAGCGTTTGTTCAATTCAATTTTATAAGCCTCCCAATTTTCAATATTAATTTTAGCGATGCCCGAGTCAATGGCTGCCTTAGCAACGGCAGGCGCAATGGTTTCTAACAATCGGGGGTCTACCGGTTTGGGTATAATATATTCTGGTCCAAAAACAATGCTTTTTTTACCATAAGCAATGTTTACAATTTCAGGAACCGGCTCTTTGGCTAAGGCGGCAATAGCTTTAGCGGCAGCCAACTTCATAGCTTCGTTAATGCCTGTTGCCCTACAATCTAAAGCGCCTCTAAAAATATAAGGAAAGCCCAAAACATTATTTACCTGATTAGGAAAATCTGACCTTCCGGTGGCTACAATAGCATCGGGCCTTGCCGCCTTAGCTATATCGTAAGAAATTTCTGGGTTAGGGTTAGCCAAAGCAAATACAATTGGTTGGTTGGCCATACTTATTACCATTTCGGCAGTAACTACATTACCTACAGAAAGACCCAGCAAAACATCTGCATCAACCAGTGCATCGGCAATGTTGTTATAAATTGGTTCCGATACAAATTTGGCTTTATAGGGGTCTAAATTTTTGCGCTCTGTAGAAACCAAACCATCCACATCAAACATAAAAACATTTTGCAGTTGAACACCTAAACTCAACCACATTTTCATACAAGAAATAGCAGCAGCACCAGCGCCAGAGACCACTACCTTTACTTCCTCAATTTTTTTGTTTGCCAACTCTAAGGCATTAAGCAAGGCAGCACCCGAAATTATAGCCGTACCATGCTGATCGTCGTGCATAACCGGTATGTTCATTTCTTCTTTAAGCCGCTCTTCAATAACAAAGGCTTCTGGTGCTGCAATATCTTCCAAATTAATACCGCCAAATGTTGGTTCCATTGCTTTAACTATCGAAACAAAATGTTCTACATCGGTTGAGTCAAGCTCTATATCAAAAACATCAATATCGGCATAAATTTTAAATAAAATGCCCTTGCCCTCCATTACTGGTTTTGATGCCAAAGGCCCTTTGTTACCCAAACCTAATATAGCGGTACCGTTAGTTATTACGCCAACCAAATTACCTTTGGCCGTATATTTATAAGCATTGCTGCTATCTTCAGCTATTTTTAAAACCGGTATGGCTACGCCCGGCGAATAGGCCAACGACAAATCTCGCTGTGTTTTAGTAGCAGTAGTAGGCACCACTTCAATTTTACCTGGCCTGCCTTTGCTGTGGTAATTCAGCGCATCTTCCTCTCTTATTTTCATTTTTCTTTTTTTTTTAAGAAGCGAAACCTTTATTTCATTTTTTAACCTCCTCCCTGCTTTCCGCTCCAATCTTTTTGTTTTGCCATGCTACAAATGCTAAGCACAACAAAAAGGATTTCCACTTCAATCAGGGCTATTTCAAAAGCCTTAAAGCTTTACACCACGGTAAACTATTACTACTGCAAGTATAATCAAATTACTGCAAATTTATACTTCTTTAAATTTTCTAAAAACAAACAAAGCTGCAATACAAACTATTAATGCAAAAACAGCAGTTAGCCGTACCCCTAAATCATTGCCAACACTTTTGCCACAAATTAATAAACTAGGAAATATAAAATTGGTAGCAGAAACTCCGAGTTTCATCATAAACATTCTTACCCCAAAATACATACCAGTATTATTGTCTTCGCTTTCTCCTTTCTCTGCTAAATCGGCAATTACTGCATTTGGCAAAATACCAAATACCGCAGTAGGTAAAGCCGATAAAATAATTAAAATTAGCAATTGGGTTTTAGGCAGCATTGGCAAATAGCCAATACTTAAAATACCTGCAAAAACAAAGGCATACACTATAAATGCAGCAGTTATTAAAGGCTTTTTACCAACTTTTTTGGCTAGTGAGTTTACCGGTGCATAAAACAAAAAGCTTAGGGCAAACATAATTCCAGCATAATAAGTGAACTCATCTTTTTCTTCTGCCAACAAAACAGTTACATAATATACCAAGCCCAATTGTATTGAGGTAAGGGCCATCCAATAAAACAAATCGGTTAGTGCAAATGTTTTAAAATTGGCATCTTTTAAAACCGTTTTTATCGATTGTATAGTTGTTAAATCGCTCTTTCCTTGTAAACTATATTTGGGCTCGTCAATAAAAACTACCGGAACCATCATAAAAATAAAAGCAATAACTGCATAAAAAGCAATTGCAATTTGAAAAGCTTGGGTGGCGGTATAAAACGTTTCTAAATATTGTTGTACAGTAGGTATAGTAATGCCAATGGCAAAACCTAAAGCCCAAGCTACCGAAATATAGGTTGATAAATTTAAGCGTTCGTTTTTGTTATGCCCCAACTCGCTTAGCCAAGTAGTGTATGGCGTAACATAAAGCGTCATACAAAAAAAGAAACCCACTAAACAAAAGCTTAACCAAATTGCATTTAACACACTTTGGCCACCAGTAAGTGGAATAAAGGCTAACACCGAAAAAATTGCAAAAGGTAAAGCGCCGTATTTTAAAAATGGTTTTCTACGGCCTGTTGTTACGTTTGCTTTGTCCGACCAGTTAGCTATTAAAGGATCTGTAATGGCGTCAAACAGGCGGCCGCCTAAAGTTACCAAACCGATAATTGTTGCAAAACCCATTAAAAGACCTTGATAAATGTAGGTTGGAAAAATTGCAGTTTGGCCATCGCCAGGAGGTAAATAAAAATAGGTAATTAGGTTGGTTGTTGCGTAAGCACCCAACGACCAACCTAATTGCCCCAAAGCATAAGCTATTTTAATACCTACACTTGGCTTTTTTATTTCTTTTTTCAGCTATTTTAAGTTTTAACAATTATATGTAAAATATTTAGCTTTTCACACAATTGTTTATAAACTTATTAATTGCTGCTGTTATTGGCAGGGTTTAATATCTAACAAAACATTGGTATTTGTACCAACACTAAAACCACAAGTTGAAGAAATTTCAATTGATTTACCTGCATAAAATTTTTGGTTGGCACCTTGTACAAAGAAAATGTTTGCTGCTGCAAAATCTATTGAGTCGTTAGCAAAAACGATATTTGTTCCACCGAAAGGTTCATTAAGTGGGTATCTTTTATAGTCATAGTCACAACCACAAATAGTTGGCGCTGTTTGTTGATTTGCTAAACCAGGAGAACCTAAAATGTAATTTGACGCTGCCCAGTTGGCAGGGTTAGTGTTATCTAAATTTGGGTTTAATAACTCTAATGTGTAGCCACCTCCATCAGCTTGTATTGGCCACGGTGCTTTATCGTTAAATTTAACAGAATCAACTAAACAACCATAATCTACCGTTTTAAAATTATAAACAGAAACAAGTTCGCCACTATTTGAAAAATTTAGTTCTGTATCACCATCAAATAAAGCCATATTAGGACATTCTATTTTAAACTTAAACTGTTGGGCCGAATCAGTTAATAATATGTAACCACCGGGGGCTAATGTATTTCCTGAGGGTATTATAAATTGTTCTCCTTCATTATTAACTCTATAACCCGACAGATCTACTGCACTACTGCCTGCATTGTAAAGCTCTATCCAGTTGCTGGGGTTTTCTGTACTTAATGAATTGTAGTTAATTTCATTAATTACAAGGTTTGCAACAGGGGTTCCAGAACAAGGATCGGGTATGTTATTAGGTTGCCCTGGCGTACCAAAAGATGCGCCACCTGCGGTAGATGGGGCCCAACTCCCAGCAATCTTATTATTATAACTTTCATTTATTAATGATAATGTAGCACCACCACCATCTGCGCTTGTTGGCCACGGGGCAGAATTATTATACTTCATTCGGTGTACTTTACAATTATTATTGTCTGCTAAAGTAATGGTTTCACCGCCCCCACTTAAAGTCATAAATGAAGCTACATCAACATAAGTACCCGCTTCAATATTTGGATGCACACTAACAAGTTTTGCAACAGAAGAAGCTACTACTAAATAGCTTGAAGCGGCAATTGTTGTGCCTTGTGGAAAGATAAACAAACTGTCTGTATCATATAAAACCCACTTACTTAAATCTACAGTTGCACCAGAGGCGTTATAAAATTCTACCCAATCGCTAGCATTGTTAAGAGAGTCTGATTTGTAATTAATTTCGTTTATTAATATATCGGGTGCAGTAGCACATACACCAGTTGTGTTTGGTAAACCTGGCGTTCCGCCCATTACACCACTACACGCCCAATTTGCGGTGTTGTTATTATTTAAACCTACACTTTTTAATTCTAAAGATTGTGCTTTACCATCGGCACATTCTGGCCAGGGCGCACTATCAAAATAAGTTAATGAATCTATTACAACCCCAGCTGCATTTAAAATTTGTATTTGCTCACTATTATCATCTAAACCACCAGGTACCGAACCTGCCAATAATGGTATAGTAGGGTAATTCGCTCTCATTAAGCTGTCTTTACTGCTTATAACAACATATTGATTGGCACCTAACATGTAATTTGGGGCATCATATAAACTATCACCAAATTTTACTTGCCAATCTTTTAAATTAACAGTTGTATTAGAATTGTTGTAAAGTTCAACCCAATTGCCTGCTTCTAATTTATCCAGGTTGTAGCCAAAATTGTACATTATTTCATTAATTTTAACTGTTTGAGTGTACGCACTAACTGATAAAACAACCAGTAACAAGGTCGAAAACAATTTATTTATATTCATAAGTATTTATGTTTGAATGGAAAAGTTATTGATGTATTTACGAAATGGGGATAAAACTTAACTATAAAATAGATTTTGCAAATAAGATGCCAACTTTTAAGGTTTAGTAAACGCTAACATTTTTTTTAATAAAAAAGTAGGTTTTGTTTGTATGCGACACAAATACCAAAAGAGTATGTTAACTTTGATGTTAGAAACAATTAGTATTATGAAAATAAAAAGTATCATTATTTTAACTCTTGTTTTCGCGGGAGGTTTCAGCGCATTTTCTCAAACAGATTTGAGTGATTTATTTAAAGATGAGTTAGAAACAGATGAAGTTGTGGATTATACTTTCAAAACTACAAGATTAATACATACCCACACAACAAAAACAGTAGATAAAAATGAATTGGATTTTAGAATAACACATCGATTTGACGATATTGCTGGCAGTACGGGTGGTATTGAAACCTTGTTTGGCTTTGACAATGTAAGCGATATTAGAATTGCATTTGAATATGGTGTTACCGACGATATTACAGCCGGTTTTGGAAGAAGCAAAGGCGGCTATGGTGGTGGACCAAAACAAGTATTAGATGGTTTTGTAAAATACAAATTTTTAAAACAAACAAATAAAAGCATGCCTTTAACGGTTACTGCTTTAGTTTTAACTGAATTGGCCACAGAAAAAAAAGGCGCAAATGTAGAAGCATTAAATTCATACCCAAAATTTTCGCATCGGTTTGCTTATATGGCGCAAGTGCTTATTGCACACAAAAGATCTGGAACACTATCATTTATGTTGATGCCAACTTACATACATAGAAATTTTGTAAATTTTGGTGATGAAAATAACAACTTTGCAATGGGCGCAGGTGGTAGAGTAAAGCTTACCAAAAGAATGGCGATAATAGTTGACTACTATCATTTCTTTTCGAAGTATAGAAGTGATTTAAAGGCCGATAAACAATCGGATGTAGACTACTTTAACCCACTAGGCATTGGTTTAGAAATTGAAACTGGTGGGCACGTATTTCACCTAAACTTTAGCAATTCGGCCGGTATAATTGAAACACAATACATACCTTATACTACCAAAAATTGGTTAGATGGTGGCTTTAGGTTTGGTTTCAATATATCAAGAGTGTTTGGTTTAGGTGACGGCGGTGGGCATTAAACCGCATATAAAATTATATAAAATATGCAACATTAGGTTACAATAATTGTGTTATAATTCATTTAAAATATTATAAAAATTTGAGTAACAAAGGCTATTTCTTTAACCAATTAATAAACACATCGGCAGGTTGGGCATTTAGGGTTTGCTCAGGTGTTAAGTAACCTTTTCGAGCAGCGCAAACGCCGTAATAAATATCGTTGATGCCAGCAATGTTATGGGCATCGGGGTTGATAGATATTTTTATTCCCTTATTTAAAGCATAAGGCAGCCAACGCCAATCAATATCTAAACGATGCGGATTGGCATTCAATTCTATCACCACATTATTAGCAGCACAGGCGTCAATTACTTTTTTATAATCAATAGGGTAACCAGCTCGTGATAACAATAACCTGCCAGTTAAATGACCCAAAATATTAGTGTACGGGTTTTCAATTGCTTTTATAATTCTATCTGTAGCTTTGCTTTCTTCCATTTTTAAGTTAGAATGTATGGAGGCAATTACCAAATCGAAACTATCGAGCGTGCTATCATCATAATCTAAACTGCCATCATTTAAAATATCACACTCAATACTTTTAAAAATTTTAAAGTCGCCAAGTTGGCTATTTAATTCCTCTACTTCTTTGTGTTGCGCTTCAATTTCGGCCTCCGTTAAACCACCAGCATAAAATGCAGCTTTCGAATGATCGGAGATTACAAAATATTGATAACCCAGCGATATGCAAGCTTGTGCCATTTCTTCAACAGTATTGCTACCATCGCTGTAAACGCTGTGGTTATGTACCACACCTTTTATATCTGCTGGCTTTATTAAATTTGGGAGTTGATTGTTTTTGGCCAATTCAACTTCGTCTAAACCCTCTCGTAATTCTGGTTCAATGTAAGGTAGTTTTAGGCTTTCATATATGGCTTGTTCTGTTTCAAAATCTTCAATAGCTGTTTGTTCAATTTTTATTTTATTAAGATGCGCTTGCGATGCAGAACTTATAAATAACAAGCCTGCAAATTTATTAGTTGAAGTAGTATAAATAATAAACGGAACACCTTCAATAGTTTTGCCGGTAAACTTATGGTCGTTTTGCTCAACTGCTGCTACTGCTTTTTTTAAAAAGGTTTGCAAAGCCGTTTCATCATCGGTTGCAACTACTAATTCAATTTGCTCTAATACTTCTACTTTTCTGCGTAAAGCTCCTGTAAAACTAAGCTGTTCAAAACCCGCTTCTTTCAAATCGTTCAACAAGTTGGTTGCCACCATTTCAATATAAGCATAGTGATACTTGTTTTGGTTTTGCTGAAAGTATTTAATGGCTTCTTTAATATTATTTTGTGTTTTATCGCCAAAGCCTTTTAGCATAGTTAATCGATTTTCTTCACAAGCATATAACAATTCGCCAGCCGACTCAATGCCCAACTCTTGCCACAACACGCCCAACTTTTTTGCGCCTATCCCTTTTAAGTTTAATAAAGCTAATAAACCAGGTGGCGTTTCTGCTGCTAATTTTTCTAGTTGCGGAAATTGCCCTGTTTTTAATAGCACTTCAATTTTGCTAACAACTGCTTTACCAAAACCTTTCATTGCTGCTACTTCTTCCAAAGGTATTGTAGTTAACGGCTTTTCTAATCGCCCAATTTGAAAAGCGGCGTTGTTATAAGTGCGTGTTTTAAAAGCGTTTTCGCCGTGTAACTCCATTAACTTGGCCAATAACTTAAAATGGCCGGCAATCTCTTTGTTTAGCATATTAGTTTTTTGTTTGTAAAGATGGTTTTTTTGTTTTGAAATAAACTAAAAGAAGTGCCAAAAAATTAAGAGACGGGCATTACTGTACCGCATTGCAAATGCTAGTGTTTATGAAATCCCGATTTCAAATCGGAACTATTGGGAAAATGCTGGCGTTTATGAAATTGCGATTGCAAATCGGGATTATTAAGGTGGGTTTTGTATGATGCAAAAAAAGCAGTGAGGACTTGTTGGTATTTGGAAAAAGTATTCATAAAAAAACACTTTAGTTTAGGCAAAAGAGTATTATCAATAATTTAACCACCTGGTTTCTTAAAGGTTTTAAGTTTATTTCTAAACTTATCTACTTTAATAATTCCATCATCTAATTGCTTTATAATCTTTTCTGAGTTTACTTTTTTATCTAATAGAACATTAATTACTTCACTTGTTTTTAAGTTTTCAATAGTCAATACAAAATCTAAATATTTCTTTTTAGAAGCCGTAACTACAATATTACCAGACCTTTCCATTTTGACCATTAAGAATCCATTTTTATTGGTATAGTAAGTTTCCCCATCAATACTAATTTCAACGTTTTCAAGTAATTTGCCTTTTTCAGAATTTTCTCTGGCGTTAAATTTTAAAATAATCTCCACCTTTTCGGTTAAAGCAATTTCTAATGATCGTTTCTTTGGTGCATAAATTAGACTTTGAGAGTAATCGTTATAGCCTTCTTTACCAATAGTAATTAAAATTGGGTCGCCATTAATATATTTTGGGTCGTTGATGGGTATAAATTTGAAGCCATTTTCGTCTGTCCAATATTCATTTCCGTTCACATTAATTTGGGCATCTCCAATCATTGTTTTGTTAGCGGCATTTTCAAAAATAGTAAACCAAAGGCCTTGCCGATTAGAAGGGTTTAAATTAAATGTACCCAGCGAACCATCACTATTAACTTTTACTTCTTTTTTTCTTAAATAATCATACCCATCTTTTAGAAACTCTATATTTAAACGGTTGTTAGAAAATTTTCCATCAATAACAAACTTTCCTTCACGGTCCGTAACGGTTTCAATACCATAACTATCTACTTTTATTTTCACATCTGCCAAACCTTCTTTTTCTAGCTCGGAAATAACATAACCATATAATTGGTTAAGTTGAGAAAACGAAGTTGCATAACAAACAATGCAAAGCAAAAAAACAAGGAAATTTTTCATAATTTTATAATTAACCGGTTATAACATATTTTTTTATTTACTTCATATTGCTTGCTATTATATTCTATAGTAACAAGCATTTGTTTTCCTTCGGAGGCACTTGGTAAGTCAATTGAAAACTTACCTTTTGAGTCAACCTTAGTAGATAAAGCATTGTCGTCATCAAAAATTACCATCGCACCAACAGCGGGCTGGTTGTTTAACTCTACGCTTCCCTTTTGCAAACATTTTTTACTTTCAATATGCACGGGTTTGCTTTTTGGAGGAAATGTAATTTTATTAGACGGGATTTTTGGGTTGTTTTTCTTTGATAAATTGATAATATTAGTTTCTTTTTTTGTCGAATTAACACTATAATCATTAGTTATATTTGTTTTGTTATAATTATTAATAGTTGTGTTATCACCATCACTAATTTTAGCAGTATGTTGTTCTTTTTTTGGAAAGATGTTTTCGAAAGTTGTAAACCAACTATTTGTAAACTTACTTGCAAAAAGCAAAACTACAGCGAAGAAAACAAGCCATTTTACAAACCCGAATTGTAAGAAAAATTCTTTAGGTTCTTTTTTATTAGTTTGTTTCTTTTTCATGTTTTAATAGTTTTTCGGTAATAAAATTAAACTATTTATTTGATATTGCCTAATTCTTTATGCCTAAATAAATTGCTTGAGTATGTTTGAATAAATATTATTAGCGAATGATTAAATTGCAGCATTAATGCCAAACAACAACATAAAACTTTTACACATAATAACTGGCTTAGGTTTGGGCGGTGCCGAAAAAGTGGTGTTAGATTTAGCTACTCATTTAAACCAAAACGGTTACAATTGTAAAGTGGCTACTATTAATAATGAAGTAGATAGATTGGAGCAGTTTACCAATAACAACATTTCATTACTAATTGGTGGGGCTGAAAAATCGGCTGTTGCTGTTTTAAAAAGCTTTAATAAAATGGTGCGTTTTGTAAAGAAGGAAAACATCAGCTTAATACATGCGCACTTATTTCACGGCTTAATGGCTGCCGTTTATGTAAAGCTTTTTTGCCCCCGAGTGAAAATTATATTTAGTCCACACAGTATAAGTTTGGGCAGTAACACAAGGGAGCGTGTTGCCCATCTTACCAAAAACCTTAGAACAATAGATTTAATATTACACCAAAACAACCTAAGAAATTTTATAAAAAACAATTACCAAGTTATACCAAATGGCATAGCAATGCCAGCTGAGTTTAAACGCAAAAACCAATTTGATAAATTCATTTTTTTGGCGGTTGGTAATTTAAGAGAAGAAAAGAATCATTTGCTGTTAGTTAATGCAGCTAAAAAGTTAGTAGAAAATAATATTAGTAACTTTGAAATACAAATTGCTGGTGAAGGCAAAATGCGCCCGCAGTTAGCAGCAGCAATTGCAACACTTCAAGTAGAAAACCACGTAAAATTATTGGGCAAACAGTTAGCGGTTTCGGCATTATATAAAAAAGCCCATGCTTTTGTTTTGTCTTCAAAATGGGAAGGTATGCCACTTTCGGTATTAGAAGCAGCGGCTTATAAATTGCCAGTTATATGTACGCCAGTTGGTTCGCTTACCGAAATTATTAATGCGCATAACGGCTGGTTGGTGGCTGAAAATACTTTTTATAACGCAATGATGAGTGTAATGGAAAACTATACTACTGCTTTACAAAAGGCGAAAACATTGCACAATTGGGTGGCTAAAAATTACAGCAACCAAAACATTTTTAAAGCCTACGAAAAAATTTATGAGCAATACTTAAATCATTAAATAATTACTTTAATTTCGTACCATAAATAATTAAAATTTTATATGCCAAGCGTTTCTACCCGTGGAAAAAACATGCCTGCTTCCCCAATAAGAAAACTAGTACCTTATGCCGAAGCGGCCAAAAAGCGAGGTGTTAAAGTATATCATTTAAACATTGGTCAGCCCGATATTAAAACGCCACAAATTGCTTTTGAGGCTATTAAAAATGCTAACATAAAAGTGTTGGCCTACAGCCATAGCGCAGGTAATGAAAGTTATCGTAAAAAGTTGGTGCAGTATTATAACAATGTAAATATTAACATAAACATTGAAAACTTAATGGTGACCACAGGCGGTTCGGAGGCTTTGTATTTTGCTATGTTTAGCTGTTTAGATGCTGGCGATGAAGTGTTGATTACCGAACCTTTTTATGCCAACTACAATGGTTTTGCACAGGCAGGCAATATAAAGGTAAAAGCATTAACGGCTACAATTGATAATGGTTTTGCCCTGCCACCAGTAAGCGAATTTGAGGCTGCTATTGGCCCAAATACCAAAGCTATTATTATTTGTAACCCCAGCAACCCAACGGGTTATTTATATACGGAGGCAGAGCTAAACCAATTAAAAGATTTGGCCTTAAAACACGATTTGTTTTTAATGGCCGATGAAGTTTACCGCGAGTTTGTGTATGATGGTCAGCAGCATTTATCCATCTTAAATTTAGAAGGCTTAGAAAACCACGCTATTGTTATCGATTCGGTTTCTAAACGCTACAGCGCTTGTGGCGCACGTATTGGCGCATTGGTAACTCGTAACCAAAAAGTTTTAGAAACGGCTACCAAATTTGCACAGGCAAGGTTAAGCCCACCAAGTTTTGCACAAATTGCTGCCGAAGCAATGGTTGATGTTGAAGCCACTTATTTTACCGAAGTAAAGGCAGAATATGTAAACCGCCGTAACACTTTGGTAGCTGGTTTAAATAAAATTGACGGGTTGGTTTGCCCTAAACCTGGCGGTGCATTTTACGCTACGGTTCAATTGCCAGTTACCAACACCGATCACTTTTGCCAATGGTTGTTAGAAAGCTTTCAGCATAACAACGAAACTATAATGTTGGCGCCAGCTTCTGGCTTTTATGCCACCAAAGGTTTGGGTAAAAACCAAGTGCGCATTGCTTATGTGTTAAACGAAACAGACTTATTGCGTTGTTTAGAAATTTTGGAAGCGGCGTTAAAAGAATACAAAAACAGCAATGGTTAATTATTCGTTATATATGCTACCAATTGAAAAAGGTGTTTTTGTACCAGCGCTATAATCTCTAATAAAACCTACAGGGCGCACACGCATTTCAGTTGCACTTGATAAAGCAGAACCAGCATGGCCATCTTTACAATCTACTTTCAAATCAAGTTTTTTAATTTTACCATTGCCAGAAAAAGTGCTTTCCTCAAAATCCATTTCAATGTTTTTTTTCTTAAGAAATTCTTCTGCAATATCTGTAAGTTCTTCTTCTGTAGTTTTTGAAGTAATCATTATGGAGACTTTATCATCATTAATTACATATTCTGTTGATGGCGTATTAAAACATCCAACAAATAAAAAAGTTGCTACTGCTAATATTGAGATTTGCGCTTTCATATTCAATAATATTTTAGGTAAAAGTAAGAAAAAAAATAATAGTAAGATATATAGTAAATCAATACTAATATCGTATTAGTTTTAATTGTATTTTAAATAGGTTTTTGTTTGTTATTGGTTATTAGTAAATTATTTATGCTGTATTACCGCTCATTGCCATGTTTATAATGGCCAGTAATTTTTGCCAGCTTTAATTGTATTTTTTCCGAACTTGAAGTGTGCAAAGTGCTAATAAAATCATCACACCATTAACCTTTTGCAATTTTAATCTGCTTGTTATTTCTGTAGATAATTATCTTTTTCTCTTTCGTTATTTTATAGTCAAAAAAATTTTCCATTATGTTGTTAATTTAATTTTTTCCAATAGATCACTTTATCATCACCATTGGCCCAAAAATCTCTAATAACAGCTTCTTTTGTATAATTTAGGTTTTCATAAAATTTTCGAGTTAATTTAAAATCGTCTGTTCCAGAAGTTTCTACAATTAGTATTCTATTTCCGTTTTGTTTTAGTTGATCTTCTAGGTAAGCCATCATTTTTCTACCAATTCCTTTTCCTTGAATATCGTTTCTTACACCAATGGCAAATAAATTATAAGTGCCTTCGGTTAGCTTTTCTGGCGCACAATAGCCAATAGCAATTGGTTGGTCATTTTGGGTGGCAGTAAACCAAATATCTTGCGATTCTGGATTGTTGAAATAATCTGAAATCATATCGTCAAGCATTTCTGCTGGAAATAGTTCAATTGAATTTAAAACTTCTTTTAAAGCCGCTCCATCTTGTTTAACCACTTTTCTTATTTCGTTCATAGTTATATTCTATATTAGTAACAATTTCTATCAAAGGTCTGTTATTTAAATTGTTGGTAGTACAAAAATTGTTTTTTCTTTTCCAATCGCATATTATTTTTTTGGTATGAAATTTAAAATGGAAGCTGTTAGCCAATTTGTAACTATCATCACTTTATACCTAACTTTGGCAAATTCTAAAAAAATTAGGTAAGGTTAAAATTAAACGGTTAGCTTTTATTCTTTTTTGCTTATAAGCAAAATTACTTATTAAAATTGCATTATAAAATTTGTTGCTCTTTTAAGATATTCGCAACATGATGAACGACAGCAAAACAAATCAAACCAAACTTCAACAAGCTTTTAATATTGATGACTTTAAAAAAACGGCCCTCGAAGTAATTGATGTTTTGTGCAACCACTTACAACAAGTACAAAATAATGAAGTAAAGGTTTTGGACTATGCTGAACCAGAAGAGGAATACCAATTTTGGTCGCAAGGCTTTGAACAACCAGAAGATATTGCCACTGCTTTTCAAAAAATACTAAACCGTTCTATTAATGTGCAACACCCCAACTTTATTGGTCACCAAGTGGCTGCCCCTGCTTTGGTAAGTGCCTTGGGCGGTTTACTGAGTAGTGTAATGTCTAACGGTTCGGCAGTGTATGAAATGGGTAAAGCCAACACCGCTTTAGAAAAAGTAATTTGCGATTGGTTAAGCAAGGCCATTGGTTTAGAACAAGGTGGCGGTTTTTTAACTTCGGGTGGTACATTGGCTAATTTAACTGCTTTGTTGGCTGCCCGCAGGTATTATACAAAAGAAGATGTTTGGGAAGATGGACACGGAAAAAGCTTAGCCATTATGGTTTCTAACCAAGCGCATTATTGTGTGGACAGGGCGGTGCGCATTATGGGTTTAGGCGTAAAAGGAATTATAAAATTAGAAGTAGATAAACAATTTAAAGTGGACACTAATTTGTTGGCCCAAGCTTTACAACAAGCAAAAGCTGATGGCTTAATAGTAATTGCTTTGGTAGGAAGTGCTTGTACCACCGCAACCGGCTCGTTCGATGATTTGGAGGCCATGGCAACTTTTGCCCAAGCCAATAAGTTGTGGTTTCATGTTGATGGAGCGCATGGTGGCCCATCGGCATTAAGCAAAAAATATAAGCATTTGGTTAAAGGTATTAACAAGGCAGACTCGGTAGTAATTGATTTTCATAAAATGATGCTAACGCCTTCTTTAACTACGGCCTTGTTATTCAAAAATGTAGAACAGAGCTTTGGCACCTTTCAACAAAAAGCAACTTATTTATGGAACAGCGAAACCGCTAACGAATGGCACCAAGCAGGCAAACGAACTTTTGAATGTACTAAGTTAATGATGGCACCCAAAATATATTTTATTATAAAAGCTTATGGAATTAGCATATTTGAACAAAACATAGATCATTTATATGACTTGGCGAAAGCACTTGCGCATCATATAAAAACAAACAAAAAATTTGAATTGTTAATGATGCCCGAATGTAATATTGTTAATTTTAGGTATATTAGTGCAGCAACAGATCTTAACCAAATTAACCAAAAAATTCGCAAAGCATTGGTAAAAATTGGTGAGTTTTACATTGTGCAAACTAATATAAATGGGCTTACGTATTTACGCTGCACGGTAATAAACCCTTTAACTACCGAAGAAGTATTGAAGCATCTTATAAAACATATTGAAACATTAGCAGACCAAATTAATAAGGGCATCACAACTAAAATAAATTAACCATCCTATACCGCAGGTATTGTAAACTTAAGCACAGTTCCATGCTCTTTTTTGGGTTCTGCCCAAATTTTGCCTTTGTGCATTTCCACAATTTTTTTACAAATAGTTAAGCCAAGGCCGGTTCCGTCTCGTTTGTCGTTTAGTCTTTTGTAAGGTTCAAAAATTGTTTTTAATTTTTTTGTATTAATACCAATTCCATTATCTTCAATAGAAAATAGTTGTTGTTTGTTTTTTAGGCTGGCACTTATTGCTACAACAGGTATAACATTTGGCCGTGAAAATTTCATAGCGTTTGATATTAAATTTTGAAACAAACGTTTTATTTCAACTTGGTTACCTTTTATGATTGGCAGGTTTTTAAATTGTATGGTTGATTTTGTTTTTTCTATTTGATTCGATAAGTCAAAAAGCACTTCTTTAAGCAAAACATTTAAATCTATAAGCTCAAAAGACGCTGTTTTAATACTATCTACCTTGGCTAGCATTAAGGCGTCTTCAACCAAATTAAACATTCTTTTACCGCCCAATTCTATGTAATTTAAATATTCCTTTGCATCTTCGGTAAGTGCTGTTTGGCTTAATTCAATTTTTAATAATTGTGTAAAACTGGTAATTGTTCTTAGTGGTTCATTTAAATCGTGTGAGGTAGCATAGGCATAACTTCTTAGTTCTCGGTTGGTATCTTCTAATTTTTCTTTAATAGCTTTTAGTTGTTTTGTTTTACTTAGGTTAAGCAAATTTTTTTCTTCCAATACTATATTTTTTTTCTTTATTTCAAATAACAAGTGATTATGTGATAGGTAATAAAAAAAGAGAATGGATGAAAAAACAACCAAGTGTAAAATATTTTCAATTAAGTAGTCATTTTTTTCAAACATTAACATATTGTTAAAATCATTTCTATCTACATTACCTTCAATTATATAAAAATATATAATGGCAGCCAACGAAAAGAACATATAAACGAAAGCGCTCTTATTGTATGCTTTATAATTAAAAGTAATAGCAAATAATATAAATATTATTAACCATTTTAAATTGTAAGAGTAAATACCGCCAGTTACATCAACAACTGCCAAATTTAAACACATAGAAAAAAACATAAATGCGAAGGTGATGAGGTTAATGCTTACATTTAATTTAGTTAAAATAAGTGTGCCAATGAATACGCAAAAAAGCGCCTGAAAGTTAAAAGAATCTTGTAGAATATTTAAGTAGGCTAAGGTTGCTGTGATAAAATTAAAAAATGAAAATACAAATATTAGACAGACAAAAAATCTTAACCTAAATAATAAGTCTTCATTATGGTGTGCTTTTTTATTAATAAATAAATCTAATAGTTTAAGAAACATAATATTGCTTTTAGAAGCGAAACAGAGAAACTTGTATAAACTTTAAGGCTTCCCGTTAGTTATTAAGAGGATGTTTAGATGTTTCAGCTACGATTTAAAAAAGCCAGCGCTTCTGGTAACACAACCACTAAAAACGGGGCTATTTAAAAAACGGCTATTTGTATAAACTTCTCAAATGTTTAGCTTTACATAAAATTAACTTGTTGTCTTTCTCAATTCTTTTTTTAATATTTTACCAGTAGCACTCATTGGCAAGGCGGTTACAAGTTCTACTATTCTTGGGTATTTATAGGCGGCTATATTATCTTTAGTCCAGGTAATTAAGTCTGCTACAGCTACCGTTTGGTCATCTTTTAAAACTACAAAAGCTTTTATTTCTTCGCCCATTTCTTCGTGCGGCACACCAATTACTGCGCATAAAGAAACCGCTGGGTGCTTTAAAATAAGTTCTTCCACTTCACGTGGATATACATTTAGGCCACCTCTAATAATCATATCTTTTGTACGGTCAACAATGTAGTAAAAGCCATCTTCATCTTTGGTAGCTACATCGCCTGAGTGCAGCCAACCACCTTTTAAAACCTTCTTATTTATTTCCGCTCTTTTGTAATATCCTTTCATTACGTTATGGCCTTTGTACAATAGTTCTCCCTTTTCACCAACGGCAACCTCTTTGCCATCTTCATTAACAATTTTAACTTCTACACCCCAAACAGGAGTGCCAATGCTACCCGGCTTTCTACCAACTGCCAAGTGATTAAATGTTACTACCGGCGAACCTTCCGACATTCCGTAACCTTCAATAATGGGCACTTCAAATTTCTGTTCAAAATCTTCTAACACTTTTATTGGTAGCGATGCGCCACCCGAAGCGCAAACTCTTAGGTTGGTTTTTATTGTTTCTAAATCAAATTTTTCGTTTTTATAATTGTTTAAACCCCAGTACATTGTAGGCACACCAGCAAAAACAGTTACACTATGTTTTTGCATTAAACCCATTACCGCTTCTGCATTAAAGCGAGGTAATAATATACTGCTAACACCACGGTAAATTCCTGCATTCATTAGCACCGTCATAGCAAAAATATGAAACAACGGCAGCACAATTAAAGCTGTATCATTAGTATTAAAATCTACCAAGTCTGCCGAAAGTATGGCATTCAATATTAAGTTGGAGTGAGTTAACTCTGCTCCTTTTGGTTTGCCTGTTGTGCCAGAAGTATAAATAATTACGGCCGTATCATCAGCACTTGTTGGGTGGGTTTCGAAGTGTGGCGATTGGCCTGCCATTAAGCTGCCCATAGTTGCGGTGCCTTCAATTGCAGGTGGCATTTCGGGCTTGGGCATAATTATAAAAAAGTGTTCGCAATTAGTGGCTTTTTTAAAACCTGCGTGGCCCATTTGCCCCATTGGCAACTCTGCTGTGCCTGTAAAACAAAAATAGGCTTTGGCATCACTATCGGTTAAATGGTATGCTATTTCATCTTTTTTTAATAAAACACTTAAAGGCACAACTGCTGCTCCTACCTTTAATATGCCAAAATATATTATAGGAAAATAGGGGGTGTTGAAGCAGCTTAGGGCTACTTTATCGCCAGGTTTTATGCCCTGGGCAACTAAGCCATTAGCAACTTGATTTGCGGCCGCATTTATTTGTGCAAAACTAAGGGCGGTATCCATAAATGTAAAGGCTGTTTTATCTGCATATCTTTTTGCACTATCTTCAATTAATATTGATAAATTAAGCATAAAATTGTTTTTTTTCTGTAAAATAAAAAATGTACTGCTATTTCGATAAGTAAATGTTCAATTAATTTTGAAAGTGATTTATTTGAACTATTGTAAGCCGCTTCTTCTTTATAGATAAAGATTCTTTTGGAATTAATTTGCCTAAATGTTTATTACAAATGTTTTTAAATGATGATTGAAAAAAAATCAGATTTTACCTTTGCAAGCCAGGTTTTAGCAGCATAAAAACTGTGTTTTTCGCTGTATTTATCAAAAAATGCTTTTGGTAAGCAGATAAGTTTAATTGCTTATTGCTCTTAAAGGTGTGATAATAAAAAAATCACCTAACGATATATTGTCAGGTGATTTTTTTTCATCATATAAATTTTAAAACTAAAGTTACTGCTTTACAAACTTACTATGGTAGCGTTTGTTGTTTTGGGTGGTGCTTATTACATAAATACCTTTTGGTAAAGCCGAAACATCTAAACGATATGCTCCGCTTGCTATTTTTGATGCATCTATTTGTTTAATTAACACACCAGTTTGATTAAATATTTGCAAATCGTTAGAGTTATTTTTATTGTTTAAATATATGTTTATAAATTGATTTGCTATATTAGGTTGAATTTCTAACGAGGTGGTAGCAGTACTTTCAAGCCTGCAAGCTCCTGTTTGTAAATTAATTACTTCGCTTGGTTCAGAAACTTTATCATCCTTGCAAATAATTTCAAGGAAAAATTCGTAGTTGGCGCACTTTTCTAAATTGAACAACATTACAAACGGAATGGATGTTTTATAATCATTCCAAACATTATCTTCTTGTTTTTTGTAGTGTAAAAGGTAGTTTCCTCCCGTAAAAATATCCCAACTTATAAATGAGGTGTTGCCAAAAACATTCATAACATTAATATTAATATCGTTTATGTTGCAGGCTACACAACCTTGGGTAGTAAAGGTTTGTATTTCCGAAAATAATTCTGTTTCGTTACAATTATATACCGACCTTACTTGGTAAGTAGTGCAAGCATTTAATTGCGAAAGCAGATAACTGTTTAACGTTTGGTTAATGGTTTGCCATTCTACTGCTGTTGCTTGCTTAAGTTGTAAAAATCCTTTAAAAGAGTTAGGTATATCAACTAATGCTGATTTTGAGAATACGCTATTGATAATTGGTATTGGCATCAAAGCTATATCAGAACAGTTATCTACCGGAATATTATTATTATTAAATACTACCTGACCGCCACCTATTGAGTAGGTGCTGTTACATTCGGTGTTGTTATTGGTGTAAGAAATTTCAACGGTATATTTCATTTCTTCCAAATCAGGTAGCTGCAAAATAATTTTGTTGTTAATGCAAGTTTCTCCTTCACATTCAAAAACAATGTTTCCTTGC
>Ga0209831_1000105_pt1 | contig 71825 bp, 67 predicted proteins | sample Maine_Asex4_meta_FD_187451 | JGI IMG/M metagenome (GOLD analysis project Ga0209831, IMG submission 187451) | Marine algal microbial communities from Maine, USA - Maine_Asex4_metaG (SPAdes) (version 2) | ecosystem: Host-associated > Algae > Red algae > Unclassified | place: Maine, USA | collected... | reverse complement strand
AGGTCCAGTCCGAACGGGTGATGTCGCTCAGCCAGGGACTTGCTCGCTCGTTGCGCTGAGCGCTTCGAACTGCGGCCCGAGCAGCAGTAAGGTCGATCAATGAATCACGATCTCCTGCTCGATGAGTTGTTCGGGGCCGCCGAGGCTGGGCACTGGGAACGGTTTCGCTCGTTGTTCGCCGACGATGCCGTGCTCGTGCAGAATGTGGGCGAGGAACAGTCGATCGATCAGGCCATGAAGACACTTCCCCTGTCGACGGCCGATGGGACCACGCTCAGGTACGAAAACATTCGCCGGCTGCACGGTGACCTGTCGGTGACCGAGATGCACGATGCCGTCTTCACCAGACCCGACGGCCGAGTCGTCCGCATCGATATTTGCGTTGTGGTTCAGTTCAACGAGGCGGGCCAGGTTATTCGGGCAGACGAGTATCTGGACTCGGCCGCCGCCGCCCCGCTCTTTGGATAAATAGGCGCCGTGCAGCGAGCCAGATCGGCCGTGAACGTGGGGCGTGGTGGCACTACCGTTGGCATTGTCGCTTGCAGTTTCGGCCCACTGACCCAGACTCCGTGCCGCTGACCCTCCGCTACTCTTCTTCGAGGCTGCGTTGAGCCACATGGCGTAGTAGGCCGTAGAGCGCGCCGGCGGGAACCGCAATTTCGCTGGCGGGTGGTACCGCTAGCCGATATTCGACCACGCTCTGGTCGCCTTCGATCGAGTGACCGGTTGCGCCCATCGCGGCGACCAACCCGATCATGGGCCGGTTTTGCCGCAAGATCTCGAAGCGGAGCACGTCGGCGCCGACGTCGGCGGCGGTTGCCACCAGTAGCTCGATGAGGAACCGGCCGATGCCGCGGCTTTGGTAGGCATCGACGACGGTCAGTGCCGCCTCGGCCGAGGTCGCATCATCGTCAAGGATCAGCCGCGCTGCTGCGACGCCGAGCCCTGAATCGTCGCCGACTTCGGACGGCTCGTCGGGATCGAATACGCCCCACGCGAAGTGGGTGGTGTGGTCGATGTCGGTCAGCGACGCAGCCAAAGGTTCGCTGAGCTTGGACCGAACGCTGAAGAAGCGCATGTAGCGAGAGTGGTCTGAGAGCCGATCAAATCCGGCCTGGATGCCTTCGAGGTCGCTCGTTCGAGCGGGGCGTATCCGAACCCGTCCGCCGTTCGCGAGTCGAATAATGATGCCTGCTGACTGTAGCGGGAGATCCCAAACTGGTTGCACGGGTTTAACCTAGTGCCAGCACTCGTGTCCGAGTGGCGCATCAGCCGACGGGTGCGAAGCCCGTAGGGTCTGGGCGCATGCCGCTGCTGTTGACGCGATACCAACCAGCGATGCTGAAGCGGTCACGGGCGGCAGGGAGGACCTCGTGAGTGATCTCCTCGCTCAGGAAACACACCAGGGTCCCACCAATTGGCCTTACTGTGCCGGTCACCGTGGGAGGCGCAGTGCTCTCGAATTCGGCTCCGGGGGCAGTGGATTCGTAGAGCACGAGTTCGCCACCATCGGCTGGCTGCCAGTTGCTGTTTAGATACAAGACGGTGGAGACTTTGCGGTTGTCGTCGCCCCGGAAGGCGTCGATGTGGGCGGTGTAATAGGCGCCGGGGGAATACCAAGCGAGATGGCATTCGTAGTCGAACAAGCCCAGCATCAGGCTTCTGTTCAGGCCCAGGCGCAGCGATTCGGCCCACCGGAAGTACCACTGCGACGCGCCGCTTCGGGGCTCGAGCCAGTGGACTCGGTCTCGGCGAACCTCGTCGACATGGTGCCAGTTGTTGGCTCGGCCAACGCCAGCTCGAGTGAATGCTTCGGTGTCGAGCAGCGAAAGATCGGCGCGCAGTGCGTTGACGATTGCAAGCGGGACGGCGTTGTCAACCACAGCCCATCCGGCACGCAAGAGACCAGCGGCGATTGTTTCGAGTGCGACGCGGTCAACGATTGATGCTGGACGCTCGGCGGTTGATTCGCCTTCGACACGCGACATGGTGGTGGCTCTCGATCGCCGTGGTCAACAAAGCCGACCGGGTGGAAACAACAGCGTAGGGGGCGCCGCTCCCACGCCGGTGGAACCGCTTCCCCACGACGTCGCGTGGGGGAACCTTCCCATGAAAGTCAGCGACGCGTCATTTACGTTGCAGAGATGGGTGCAACCGAGGCGCTGACTTCACGACGCTCGACCGGCGCATATGGTTCGAGTCGCTGCTCTCAGCCAGTGCTCGACTCTGGTGAGACGCGTGTGCACGGTCGATCACGAGGCTCTCGCGGCAACGACGTCGCCTCGCTCCAGCAGCACTTCGTCACGCCGGAAAAAGGCAAGCGTCTTGGAACCGCAACCGTCCTGCCTCGTCGCCATCGACAAGACCACAAGCTCCTGCCGGTTGATCTTGCATCAGCTTCAACCGCAGTGACGTCAGCTGGCGGGTGGGCCGACGTAGCGGGCTGAGGGGCGCATAATCTTGTTGTTGGCAGCCTGCTCGAGGAGGTGGGCGCCCCACCCGACAACCCGACTGCTGGTGAACGTCGGTGTGAACATGTCTTGGTCGATGCCGGCGAGATCCATCACGACCGCTGCGTAGAACTCAACGTTGGTGACGATCGTGGCATCGGGCTTCCATCGTGCGAGAAAGCGCAACATCCGCTCCTCGACTTCGATCGCCCGGTCGACAAGTTCACCGCCGAGGCCAACCGCTGTCTCCCGTAGCAGCATCGACCGCGGGTCGTCGGCCCGGTAGACCGCATGACCGAACCCCATGAGCTTGCGGCCCGCATCGAGCTCGGCACGAGCCCACTCTTCGGTGCTTGATGGTTCGCCAATCAGGTCGAGCATGTCGAGCACCCGGCTCGGCGCACCGCCGTGTAGCGGCCCAGACAAAGCGCCGACCGCTCCGGCAAACGCACTACCGACCCCAGCTCCTGTGCTGGTGATCACCCGTGCGGTGAACGTCGACGCGTTGAACCCATGATCGGCCGTCAACAGCAGGTAGGTCTCCACGGCTCGCGCAAGTCTCGGCGATGGAGTACTCCCGGTGACCATACGAATGTAGTCGGCGGCATGACTCAGGCTCGGGTCGGCGTCGAGGGGTGTTTCGCCGTTGTTCAGGCGGTGAAGTGCCGCCAAGATCGAAGGGGTGGCACCGATGACGCGCAGCACTCGCGTCCGCCTTTCATCGGGGGAGAGGTCGAGCGTGGGGGTGTCGTCGACCACGATCGAGATCGCCGCCCGAAGTCCGGCCAACGGGCCGCCGATGTGCGGAGCGATGGCGGTGAGCGCTTGCAGGGTCGAACGTTCGAGGTGTCGATTGCGGGCCAACTCGGAACGAAATGAGCCCTCGGTCCCTCGATCAGGCAGTGTCCCGTCGACAAGCAGGGCGGCCGCAGCCTCGAAGGTCTGGTGGCGTGCGATTTCGACTGCGTCGTGTTCTCGATAGTGGAAGAAACCCTCGTCGCCACGCACGCTGCCAACGGCCGTATCGGCCACGATCAGGCCCTTGAGTCCAGGTGGAGCAGTCATTGTTTCCATGCATCCAGCTTGCACCGAGGTTGAGAGGTTGACAATATTGATCAAGTCAACGTTGATTGCATCAACATCGAGGACGAGGAGTGCCGTCGGTGGACGAAGACAATCTCATCACCGCTACCGAGGCCGCAGCCCGGCTTGGCGTGAAACGGCAGACGATCTATGCCTATGTCAGTCGGGGCCTGGTGCACCGCCAGGTCTCGCTCGATGGACGCACCAGCCTGTTCGATCCTCGCGAGCTCGACGCCATCAGACTGGGCAAACGCGATCGCTCCGAGGGCGAGCTGCGGGCTGTGATCTCGACCGCAATAACCCAGGTCGGCGACGAAGGGCTGTTTGTTCGAGGCCAGGATCTGATCGCGCTCGTGAGTTCTGGCTATCGGTTCATCGATGTGGCCGAACTGCTCTGGGCTGCGCCGCCGGGCGAATCGTGGCCTGAGCCCGAGAGTGCGCTGAGTTCCGAGGTCGCAGGAATCGACGGGCTGCGCACCATTGTGGTACTAGCATCTTCGGGCGACGCGCTACGTCATGACCTGTCGCCAAAGAGCGTTCGGGACTCCGGTCGCCGGATGATCACCGCGATGGTCCACGGGCTTCCGCCGAAAGCCAAGGGCAGCGATGCCAAGCTCTCCAATGCGCTATGGCGCCGACTCACCAAGCGACGTGGATCATCAATGGAGCGGGCGGCACTCGATGTTGCGCTTGCCCTGCTCGCAGACCATGGACTTGCTGCGTCGACCTTTGCCGCTCGAATTGCAGCGTCGGTTCGCGCTGACCCCTACTCGGTCGTCGTGTCAGGATTGGGAGTCATTGGTGGTTCGTTGCACGGGGCCGCAAGCGCTGCGGTTCATCAACTGTTTCAAGACTCGCTACGCCTGGATGATCCGGCGTTGGCCGTTGGCGAGATACTGCGGATATCTGGACGAGTGCCGGGGTTCGGCCACAGTGTCTACACCCGCCAAGATCCTCGGTACAGCGCGCTGATGACGTTGGTGGTCGAGGCATGGGCTGACGACCCTCGGCTACAACAGGTGTACCGAGTGCGCGACGTCGTCGCAGGTCGACGCGATGTCCTTCCGAACGTCGATCTCGCGCTAGGCGCCTTCACCTGGCTCGCAGGAATGGCTCCCGATGCGGGCGAGGCGATCTTTGCGATTGCCCGCACCGCCGGATGGATCGCGCACGCCATCGAGGAATACGACGAGGCCGCTCTACGATTCCGGCCGCGCGCTCGCTACGTCGGTCAGCGGCCCGAAAGTTAGCCAGCATCGATGAGGGGCACTCGTTCCGGGTCGATGCGCAGGTACGTGACGACATCGATCTGATCGTTCGGTCCACTCTCGAACGTGATGTCGAGGAGGCCGTCGGGTTCTGCGGGTCCGTCAAGTCCCAAGCGACGAAGATGCGGACTCCGGTCTTGGTCAGATCCCGTACTTCTGGATCGCCGTGTAATCCTGAAAGGTCCCGCCTGCGTTGAGTCCAAGGGAAACGCGCCTTGTTCGGCGAAGTCAAAGCACCCGGCGTTTTGGGTTTCGTGGGTCGACTCTGAAGGCACTGCGGTCGATATCGCCCGCGTCGAATAGGTACGAATAGGTAACAGTGACGAACCCGGCTGGTATCGAGTCGGTGGCGCTGGAGGTAGGAGGCGCAGGAGTAGGTCGGTGGCACCGTCGACCGGTGGAAGTCGCCGCACGGCATCAAACGTACGGGCTGGTCAGCCGCCCGAGCCGCCAGCCCCGGTCCCGAGCTCAGGCACGCTCACCAGTTGGTGTCGGCACGAACAACGAGACCACCGAAACCGACGCTGCGGCGATCGCGCACCCGATCACGACCGGGCGATATGAGTTCGAGACGTCGTTGCCGATCGACAATATCAGCGGCCCAATCGCCGACGCGCCTACGTTTGCGGCGCTTGCCAGACTCTTTATCGAGCCAATGTGATCGACGCCGAACCACTTGGGATACAGAGCACTGCTCAGCGAGCCGATCGACCCGCCAGCTACCCCCAGGGACAGGCCATAGAGCACGGCCATAGCGCCCGGCTCCGCGGTGGTCGCAAAGAACGTACCGACCGCCAAGGCCATGCCAGCAAAGAAGATCAGCGGCCGTGCTGGCATGCGGTCGGTGAGCGAGCCGATCACGAAACTACTGGAGACGCTGCCGATCAACATCGGAATGAAGATCGCTGCAGCCTGTTGCTTGCTGAACCCTTGGTCACCGAGCAGATCAGTGTTGTGGAATGTCAGCGCGGTGCTGATCGCCCCTGCCATGAAAGCAATAGATGTAAGCGTCCAGAAAGCTGGCGTGCGCACCGCCTCGAGCACGGTGAACGAACGCCCCCGGATCTGAGCGGCTGGTCGATCAACCGCCTTTCCGTCGGGCACCTGATCAATGATCTCGGGACGATCGACGATGGCAAACCGAGCGATCGGCAAAATGACGCCCAGGACGACTGCGCCAAGCAACGCCCACGTCCACCGCCAGCCGAACACGCCGATCAATGCAGCAAACGTGAGCGGGGCCAGGTTCATGATGCCCACGGTTCCCATGTTGCTCAACGCAAGCGCAAATCCGCGGCGCTGTTCGAACCACATCACGACACCTTGGGTGCCTATGAGCGACATCGAACCTTGGCCGAGCATCCGCAGCCCAATGAAGGCAAACGACAGCATCACAACATTCTGAACCGTTGAAGTCAGCGCAATGGCCGCTGCGAAACCAATGCAGATAAAGGTCAGGCTTCGTTTCACCCCGACTCGGTCGACCCACCTGCCGATGAAGGGAAGAACCGCCGCGCCGGTAAGGGTGCCGATCAGGTAGGCGGTTGCGACCTTAGAGCGGGTTGTGCCGAGCGAAGCGATCAGATCGTCAGTGAAGGCAGAAATGCCAATCGTCTGACCAGGTGCACTGAAACCACGCACGATGGTGCAGACCGCAACCATGTGCCAGCCATAGAACGACGATGCATGGCGAGCACCGCCCCGGGGCCGACCCGTCGAAGGCGTCGATGACACCAACGTGGCACCGAGACCCTGCTGCTGCTTGTTTGGCACCGAGGCACACTATCGGCGCGCTCAGCGGTGCCGGGCCTTGAGACCGACGCTGCGCTCATTTGGTGCGGTCGGGCAAAGATGGTGAGCTGGTGGTATGAGTCGACTTACGCCCCGCACGACCGCCGAGATGACGCCCAAGCAGGCTGAGCTCTTTGAGCAGATGGCCGACGGGCGCACCCCCGTTGGCGGCGGACATCTGGGTGGACCATTTGACGGGTGGTGCCTGAACCCCAGCATCGGTCGCCGTATCTGGCAGCTTGGAGGGGCAATCCGGCATAAGCCATCGATCGAAAAGCGCTACATCGAACTTGCAATTCTGGTCACCGGACAACTCTGGCAGGCGCAATTCGAATGGTGGGCCCATGAAACGATGGCTCGCGATGCCGGGCTGACTGAGTCCACAATCCAGTCGATCAAGATCGGTGAGGTACCTGTATTCGATGATGTCGGCGAAGAGACAGCATGGCGGCTGTGCACCACGTTGCATCGTGACAAGAAAGTCGATGCAGCCACCTACGCTGCCGCAGTCGAAGTGCATGGCGAGGCTGGCGTGGCCGACCTGATCCACACGCTTGGCTTCTATGTGCTTGTCTGCATGACATTGAACACGTTCGAGGTTGAACTTCCCGAAGGCGCAGTTGCCCCGTTCCCTGTGTAACCGCTACGACGTGACCGATCGACACCACTGCACATCTCTCACGACGCCAAGTACAGCAAAGAGGATGACATGCCCGCATCACAAGACCTGACTAACAAGACCATCGATCTGCTGCAGCACATGATTCGCAACGAATGTGTGAACGAAGGCACCGAAGAGTCGGGTCAAGAGGTTCGCAACGCCGACCTACTGCAGTCCTACATCGAGGGCGCCGGCATCGATGTCGAACGGTACGATGCAGCACCTGGTCGGACGTCGATCGTCGCTCGTATCGAGGGCACTGACCCCGACGAGCCGAGTCTGTGCCTCAACGGCCACACCGATGTGGTACCGGTCAATCCCGACACGTGGGACCGCGACCCGTTTGGCGGCGAGTTGGTCGACGGCGAAGTCTGGGGTCGCGGCGCAATCGACATGCTCGGGCTCACATCGTCGATGGCTGTGACCTTCCGTCACCTGGCCGACAGCGGGTTCCGGCCAAAAGGCGATCTGATCTTCTTTGGCGTTGCCGACGAAGAATCTGGCAGCAAATACGGCGCGCAGTGGATGGCCGACAACCACCCCGACGCCATCCGCTCTGACTACGTGCTCACCGAAAACGGCGGACTACACGGTGGCACCGATAGTCGACCAACCGTCTCTATGAACATCGGCGAGAAGGGCGTCGCCTGGCGTCGGCTTCGCGTGCGGGGCACTCCGGGGCATGGCTCACGGCCCTATGGCGCCGACAATGCACTGATCAAGGCTGCGGCCATCGTGCAACGGATTTCTGAGTACCGCACGCCGCCCCGATTCCATGAGTTGTGGCGGTCACAGATCGATGACCTGCAAAAGTCGCACGGTTTGCCAGCCGAACTGGTCGATCAGCTCATCGATCCGGCATCGGTCGACGAAGCGATCGCATCGATGCCACTCAGTGGCGGCGCATATCTGCACTCATGCTGTCATATGACGATGAGCCCAAACGTGCTGGTTGGTCCCACCAAGACCAACACGATTCCTGACGTCGTCGATATCGACATCGATGTGCGCACGATGCCGGGTGAGACTCCCGAAGACGTGCACAACTATCTGACCGACGCACTCGGCGATGATCTGGCGTCGCAGGTCGAGTTCACGCCGCTCATGAATGACATGGCGTCGATGAGCCCTATCGACACCCCGCTGTGGGACTCGCTGCAAAAGGCGGTGAGCAACGCGTTCCCGCAGACAGAAATGTCGCCCGGCATCATTGTGGGCTTCACCGACGCACGCGTGCACCGCAACCTCGGCGCCGTCGCCTACGGCGCGGGTCTCCTCAGCCCTGACCTGAGCCCTTCGGAATACGGCAGCCGGTTTCATGGCAACAACGAACGCATCGATGTCGAGTCCATCGGACTGACCACCGGCCTCTACCTCGACACAGTAACCGATCTGCTGAGCTAAGTTCGCAGATCGCGAGCGGTGAGGTGGTTGTCGATGTTGGCAAAAGCTTCGGCCCACGCCGAACCAACCTGCTTCTCGATAATGTTGTGAGCAGGGCGTAGCCACGGTACGAGATCGAGTGCACCGGTGTAGGTAAGCTTGCTGCCGCTGCCATCGGCTTCGATATCGACGACCTCGAGCATGCGCTTTGCGATGTAGCCCAGCGCGTTCAGCTCGGTCACGCAGAACGCCCACTGGCGATCTGGCTCCCAGCTCACCATCTTCTCGTCGACGCGCATCGGCCCGACCTTGACCCGGCGGGTCGAACCCACGCCATCCCAGACCGTTGACGTGACCTCGGCGCTCTTCATGCCGTCGAACCACTCGGGCCAGCCCTGGGTGTCATTGAGCACCTGCCATATCTGCGACGGCGACGCCTTGACCTGAGCGTGGGCCTTGATCACAAGACCGGCCCGCTCAACAAAGTCGAGTCCAACAATTTCACACGAAGGCATGCACCCAGTCTGGCGCAGAAACACCAATGCGTGCCACCCTGTTCGGGGAGGTCAGCGCGACTTGGGTCCGCGGCGTTTGCCTTTGTTCTTGTTCGAGGGCTTGTCGGCGTGACGGCCTTTGGCGTCGCGGCTCTTGCGCTTTGGCGAGTTGCGGCCGCCGGATGGACGGTCCTTGCGTTCGTCGTCGCTGCTGCGGCCATCGCGGTCTGATCCCGCACCGGGCTTCTTTGATTTGCTGCCGCCACGAGCGGGCTTTTCGTCGTGATAGCCCGGCGGGAACCAATCATTTGATCCCGGTCGTCGACGAGGCTTGGTGCGCTTGCCGTCGGGCCGGCGCTCGCCTCGGTCGAAACGGTCTGACCTTCCGCCGCCCCGGTCGTCTCGGTCGTTTGATTTGCGTCCGCCGCGGTCGTCTCGGTCGTTTGATTTGCGTCCGCCGCGGTCGTTGCGGTCGCTTCGGTTGCGTCCGCCGCGGTCGTCTCGGTCGTTTGATTTGCGTCCGCCGCGGTCGTTGCGATCGTTTGATTTGCGTCCGCCGCGGTCGTCGCGATCCTGGTCGTTCCGGTCTTGATCTGATCGGTGGCCGCGGTTGTTGCGCTGGTTTGGTTTCTGCTGGCTGCGGTTGTTCCCGCCTCGATTGGCGCGGCCGCGTTCGCCGCGATCGCTGCGATTGCGGTCGGAGCGGCCGCGCGGCGGTCGGTCGTCGCGCTCGTCGCCGCTGAAGCGGTCGTCTTGCTGCGGCTTCGGTGCTGCCTTTGGTTTGGCTCGCACGACAACGGCAGGGAAGGAGTCGAGGTCCAGTTCTTCGAAGCCAGGTTTGACGCCGAGCTCTTTCATAAGCTGGCGGGCGATCTTGCGTTTGTCCTCGACCACCATCGAAACGACCCGGCCGTCTTGTCCGGCGCGGCCAGTTCGGCCCGACCGGTGGATGTAGTCCTTGTCGCTACCGGCAGGGTCATAGTGCATGACTAGTTCGACATTGTCGACATGGATACCTCGCGCCGCCACGTCGGTGGCGACGAGCACTTGGGCGCGTCCGTCGGTGAAATCTCGGAGCGCCCGCTCGCGCTGGGCCTGGCTCCGGTCGCCGTGGATCGCAACCGCCGTCAGACCCTTCTTGGCAAAGTTCTTGGCGACGCGGTCACAACCTCGACGGGTGCGACAGAAGACAATCGACGAGTCGTAGCGACGCAGCACTTCGATCGCAGAGCTAACCCGATCCACCGGCTGCACCACGTACCAGGAGTGTTCGACATCGCCGACGTCGCCGATCTGCTCTTCGACTTCGTATGTCAACGGATCGTTCTGGTAACGCTTGATCAGCATGTCGACGTCGCCATCGAGCGTCGCCGAGAAGAGCAAGGTGTGGCGGTTGCCAGGGGTCTGATCGAGGATGCGTTTCACCGACGGCAAGAATCCCATGTCGGCCATTCGGTCTGCTTCGTCGACGACCACGATCTCCACGTTGCGCAATTCACAGCAGCGACGCCCAATGAGGTCCTCGAGGCGACCAGGACAGGCAACGAGTATGTCGATGCCCTTCTCAAGCCGTCTGATGTCTCGCTCGATGTTGGTGCCGCCAAACACCGTCAAGATCGAACGGTCGCATGCTTTGGCCAGCGGCTCGAGTTCGTCTTTGATCTGGGTCGCAAGCTCGCGCGTAGGCGACAGAATCAGCACCGACGGCCGCCACGGCGTCCCTCGGTTGCTCAGTTCGACTGCCGGAATCCCGAATGCCAGCGTCTTGCCAGACCCGGTGGGTGCTTTGCCGCAAATGTCACGGCCAGCCAACGCAGCTTCGATCGATGCAACCTGGATTGGGAAGGCGTTGACGATGTCGCGTTCGGCGAGCGAAGAAACAATCGCGTCGGACACGCCAAGATCGGCGAAGGTCTGCGATGGAGTCTCAGAAGTCATACAGCACCCCTAACGACCCTTAGGCCTCGCGAGACTTCTTGAGGTTCTTGGCGAGGCGGAGTCGGGTGGTTGCGTCGAGTTCGACCTTGCGCAACCGGATCTTGTCCGGCGTGACTTCGATGCACTCGTCGTCGCCGATGAACTCCAGCGACTGCTCTAGCGACATCAGCTTCGGTGGCGTCAATCGGACCGTCTGGTCAGCAGCCGCAGCACGCACGTTGGTGTGTGCCTTTTCTTTGCAGATGTTGATGTCCATATCGCCGGGCTTTGGGGTCTCGCCCACGATCATGCCTTCGTACACATCCTCGGCAACACCCACGAAGAACGACCCGCGTTCTTGCAGGTTCAGGATTGCGTTGCTGGTCGTGACGCCGAGACGGTCAGCAACCAGCGAACCCTTGTGGCGGCTGGCGATCTCGCCCTGCCATGGCACCCATCCGTCAAAGACGTGGTGAAGCAGGCCGGTGCCGCGAGTCTCGGTAAGGAAGTCGGTGCGGAAACCAATCAGGCCACGAGCCGGCATGCGGTAGTCGAGACGAACCCAGCCAGCGCTGAAGTTGATCATCTCTTGCATCTGACCCTTGCGGGGAGCAATGAGTTGAGTGACCGCGCCGACGTACTCTTCGGGAATATCGATCGACACCGCCTCGACGGGCTCATGCAGTGTGCCGTCGATCTCGCGGGTCACGACCTGCGGCTTGCCCACCGTGAGTTCGAAACCCTCGCGACGCATCTGCTCGATCAGGATGGCAAGTTGCAGTTCGCCGCGGCCTTGGACCTCCCACGCGTCGGGGCGCCCAAGTTCGAGCACTCTCAGCGACACGTTGCCGATAAGTTCTTTGTCGAGTCGATCCTTGACCTGGCGAGCCGTCATTTTGTCGCCACTGCGCCCAGCGAGCGGCGACGTGTTGCTGCCAACCGTCATTGACAGGCTTGGTTCGTCGACGGTGATGATGGGCAGCGGCCGCGGGTCAGCTGGGTCGCCGAGAGTTTCACCGATGGTGATCTCAGGCAGGCCAGCAACGGCCACGAGTTCGCCAGCTGCGGCCGAGTCGGCTTCTTGGCGTTCGTGACTCTCGGTCACATAGAGCTCGGTCACCTTGGCGCTGGCGACGGTGCCGTCGAGTTTGCACCATGCCACTGATTGACCCTTGCGGATCTCGCCGTTCATGACACGACAGATAGCGAGTCGACCAACGTAGGCCGACGCATCGAGGTTTGTAACCCATGCTTGCAGTGGCGCTTCGGGGTCATAGGAGGGGGCAGGCACGTGATCGACGATTGTCTCGAGCAGCGTGGTGAGGTCGTCGCCCATGGCGTCGAGCGACAGGCCAGCTTGGCCGTCGCGGGCCACGGTGTACACGATGGGGAAGTCGATCTGATGCTCGTCGGCGTCGACATCGAGGAACAGATCCTCGACCTCGGTCACGACCTCGGCTACTCGGGCGTCGGGGCGATCGATCTTGTTGATAACCAATACGACCGGCAGGTTGCGCATGAGCGCCTTACGCAGCACGAATCGAGTCTGAGGCAGTGGGCCTTCGCTGGCGTCGACCAACAACAGCACACCATCGACCATGGTGAGCGCACGCTCGACCTCGCCACCGAAGTCGGCGTGACCGGGGGTGTCGACGACGTTGATCTTGTAGCCATTCCACCGGATCGCGGTGTTCTTGGCCAGGATCGTGATGCCCTTCTCTTTTTCAAGATCCATCGAGTCCATGACTCGCTCATCGACGTCTTGGTGCGCGCCGAAAGCGCCGGCCTGGTGCAACATGCCGTCGACCAGCGTCGTCTTGCCATGGTCAACGTGGGCGATGATGGCAACGTTACGAATATCGTCACGTTGCTGAAGAGCGCCGCTTTGAGCGGCAGCAGAGGAATTCACCGATCAAGGATGCTCGGCGTGGCGCCTTTTGCCTCGTTTTCGGCCAAGAGTCACTCAGCAGTGGGGTCCGCAGCCCCAGGGTAGAAGCGCTTCCGCACGCCGTCCAATGGTGGCGGTCCGATTGTTTCCGCCAGTGCGACCAGCTGCTCGAGATCGGCGAGAGCGCCATCGGCCAGAACCGACGCTGAGATTTCCTCCGCGACCTGTTCGTCCGATGTCGTCGTGTCCGAACTCCAGCGTTCGACGTTCGTTTCATAGTGGTAGGAGGTGATATCGCTGGTGAACGGGGCATTCTCTGCCCAACACCCAGCATGGCTGAACAGCAGCTGACCTGGCCGATGCGTTGCCATCGCCGTTGCGAACTCGACGGACGTCGCACCGAGGTCATAGGCCACAAAGAGTCCCGCAGTTTTGATGTGCTGGGAAGAAAACGGTTCGATCGGTATGCCAAGTCGCTGACGCAAGACCCGGGCCAAGGTCTCGCTTGGGTGGTTGTTGGCGTACACCAGTTGGTCGGGTCGAACATCCCAAGCTTGCAACGTCGCCAGCGCTCTGATCACGCCCTCGTGCACGAGCTCCTTGGAGTCGATAGCCGTGCAGTATCGGCCGCGGACCGCCGCTCCGTCCAGCGACGGAGCCAGGTGGGTGAGCACGCCACCGGTAATGACATAGTGCCAGCTGCGGGTATCGGCATCATCGAGCGGCGTGACGTCTGCGATACGACGATGCCGGTCGAAGAACCCGATCATCTGTTCATACAGAGCCTCGGTTTCATCGTCGACTGGTGGTCCAACGAGCGCGAAATTCTGTCGTGCCTCGATCAAGCGGCCGGACATCAGCGCGTTGAACGAATAGGCATGGCGTGCGTGCCAGTCCTGCTGCCGGACGCCGTACGATTCGTGAACGACGCGGTAGGCATCGTCGTACAACCCAGACCGTTCAAGCGCCCGAGCGAACGCGGTGACGAGGGTAACAACGCCGGGCGCAGCCACGTTTGCCCGGGCCAGGATCGTTGCGGCCATCTCGGTCTCGCCGGTCTCGCTCAGCAGGTAGCCAAGGCCGAATAGTGCCTGCACGTCGTGCGTATCAGCTGCGGCCAACGAAGCAGCAGCGACGGTTTGACTTGACAGGTGGGCGCCGCCGAGCACATGCAAAAGCTCGAGGGCCTGAGCGAATTGTGCGTCGTTGAGGTCGGCACCTGAGGGATAACGAAGCAGCTGGACCAACAAGCCCCAGGCCGCGCCGAGGTCGCCGTTGCGATGTGCGTCGCGAGCCGCATGCAGCCGTGCCGAAATCAGTGGCATCACTTACTATCGGCCCACCCTGGCTGATCCTTGAGGTCTAGGGCCACCTTTTTGGGTATGACGCAATGGCCGGCGGTCATTACATCGGTTCGTGCGAAGCCACTTCGTAGCGACTTATCGACCGGCCGGTGACGGTGAGTTCTTTCAGCGCAGCCCGAAACGTGGTCATATGGGGAAGCGTCATGTGTCGGTCAAGGTCCTGGGCTGCCTCCCACACCTCGAAGATTTCGATACTTCCTGGGTCGGCCACGTTGACGCTGAACACGTACGCGATGTTTCCGGGCTCTTCGTGCGTGGCGAGCATCATCTGCGTAGCTGCCTCGCTGAAGCGGTCAACCTGGGCAGGGTCGATGGTGATCGTTCCAGCAACAATGAGCATAACCGACCCTACATGCGGCTCGCTTCAGGATCCCAAGGCAAGTTCGATTTGGGTCGCTACGAGATCCCAGACTTCTGCCGGGGCGCTCAACAAGCCGAAGCCACCGTCACCGGGCCGGTAGGGCGATCCGTCAGGGCGGGCGACCTTGAGCCCGGCCTCGGCGGCAATGAGACCCCCAGGGGAATGGTCCCAGGGGAGTGTGCGCCAATAGAACAAGAAGTCGATGGTCCCGTCGACGAGTGCGCCGTACTCGATGCCGGCGCTGTTGAATGCAGGGACATCCCGACCAATGCCAGCCGGGAAGTCGCCAAGGCGCGAGCGTGCAGGTTCGTCCATGTACCTGCGCTTCAGAATGCCGGTTCGTTGCTCACCCCGCACGACGGCTGGCAATGCGGCACCGTTGCGCCTCGTGCCCAGGCCCTGTTGAGCGGTGAGCATGGCGTCGGTCTTGGGGTGCCAGATCCAGGCTGCGCTGGTTTCGCCAGCTTCGACCAGCGAGACCATCACGACGAAGTTCGTATCGCCCGAAACGAAGTTCCGGGTTCCGTCGATCGGATCGATGACCCATGTCGCCTCGGCATCAGCGACGAGATCGAGAAGAGCAGGGTTCTCGCTCGCAGCTTCTTCGCCGACACAGGGGAGGTCGCGCAGAGCCCGAAGTCGTTGGCTCAAGACCCGTTCGCACTCTTGATCAGCAATAGTCACCAAGTCACCAGGTGTCTTCTCCATCACATCGTTGGCGGCGAGCGCACGAAACCGTGGCACGACTTCGGCGTTACCGACTTCGCGGATAGCAGCGGCCACCTGTTCGACAAACATCAGCGCCAGTATGGCCTCGCTGCTGCCTCGACGCGGGTCCTTGATCGGGTCATCCCCGCGGGTTGAAGCAGATGCCGCCGACCGGAGGAACTCAGATTTTCGTTCGCTCAGGTGCGGGCCCGTGCGCTCGGGTGCGAACTCAGAGGTGTTTGAGCGCCTCTCGGCAAGTCAGCGCCGACAGCGCAGATTCGTGATCGCTGACAAACGAGCGCACTGCGTCGGGGGCGTGGCGGGAGTAGCTGCGCAGTGCCCATCCCAAGGCCTTGCGGATGAAGAACTCGGTGTCGTTCGCACGGGCGAGTACGTAGCCGAAGAGCCTCGGTTGGTCGACGCTCTCTTTGTACCGAAGCTGATGTAGAATTGCGGTGCGGGCGACCCATATGTTCTCGTCGCGAACCCACGTGTCCATCGAGGAACCGAGCGCTGGAAACCGCTGAACCAACGTGCCAACCGGGTGCGCGGCCAACGCATCGATGGTGTCCCACCAACTCTTGGTCGTGATGTACCGGTGCAGGTGGGCGAGGTCGTGTGCCCGAAGTTGCTTGGCTCTCGCTCGCAACAGGTCCGACCCGACGTACTGAAATTCGCGAGCGTCCTCGGCCCAGCACAAGTCGGCTGCTGCAACAATGTCGTCGGCGTCGGCTCGTCGGAGGGCAGCCAGGAATGGTTTCTGGATGGCTTTGCGTTCCGGGCTCGTGATTCCGAGGAACATGAAGCGTTCCTTCATATAGGCCTCCATTTTCGGCTCGCGCGCCGGATTCGCGGCAGCCCGCAGATCGGTGGCCAGGTTGGCAAAGGCCCCTTCGACGTTGCCGGTGGCGCGCCTCATGATCAGCCGTTGATCTGCACGTTCATCTGCTCGGTTGCTTCGATGAACTCTTCGATCATTTCGTAGACGACCGCGCTCGTGGACTTGGACTTGTTCATGTTGCCCACAATTTGGCCGACGAAGTAGTTGGCGAGCTGCTCGGCTCCCGATCCCTCGCGATGTGCAGCACGGTTGATACGGGCGATCGCCTCGTCGATCAAGACTGGCTGCATCGGCATGCCCAGGGGCATAGGTGTTTCGGGGTTCTCCCACTCGTCGGTCCACGCCGACTTGAGCTGGCGAGCGTGCTTGCCAGTGCGTGATCGTGATCGGATGGTGTCGGACGAAGTCGCTCGCAGCATCTTTTCTTTGACGACCGGGTGCGTTTCGGCTTCTTCGGTGGTGAGCCACACCGACCCACACCAGACGCCCTGGGCGCCGAGTGCCATGGCGGCAGCCATCTGTCGGCCACGACCAATACCGCCAGCGCCAAGTACTGGCGTGTCGCCGACGGCGTCGACAACTTCGGGGATCAGCACCATCGATGCGATCTCACCCGTGTGACCACCAGCCTCGTAACCCTGCGCAATGATCAGATCGACGCCCGCATTGACATGACGTTGCGCGTGTTGGGCCTTGCCAGCAAGCGCTCCGACCCTTATGCCTGCCTGGTGGCACCGGTCGGTCATCACAGCTGGAGGTGGGCCCAACGCGTTCACCATCAGCGATGGGTTGAATGCCAGCGCGATCTCCAGGTTGGGCATCTGCGAGTCGGCAGACATTGGTGCTGCCGCGTCGTCCTTCATGTTGAAGCCGCCGCTTTTCTTGCTGTCGGCCTCAAGCGGTGGCACGTCGTATTTGTCGAGGATCGCGTCGATGTACTGGCGATGCTCGTCGGGAATCATGTCGTTGATTGAGCCGACCGACATGCCGCCTTCGTCGGACCCTGCGTATTTCGCCGGCACGATCAGGTCGACGCCGTAGGGTTTGGCGCCCACTTCGTCTTCGATCCATTGCAGGTCGATTTCGAGCTGGCGGGGTGACAGACCAACAGCACCCAGAACTCCCAGGCCCCCGGCTTTGGTGACTGCGGCTACGACATCTCGGCAATGGGTGAACGCAAAGATCGGCACATCGATGCCGAACATGTCAGTGACCTGATTCTTCATAGACCGATCTTGTCACCCTGTGGCTGGATGGAACAAGCCTCCCGCTCGGTGCCGAACGAATGATTTTATCGACGCAGTGTGGCTCGACCGGCATGGTGAGTTGCTGATCGGGACGCTTCTGCCACTGGGTCCGTCGGCGCTCTGGCATGGACTGGTATCAGCACATCCTCACGGAACTCCAGGCCGAGCGCGTGAACCACCCGGGTCAGACCCCGCGGTGCACGCGTGAACCACCCGGGTCAGACCCCGCGGTGCACGCGTGAACCACCAGGGTCAGACCCCGCGGTGCACGCGTGGGCGCGCGCCACGTAGAGTTGCCCTGGAATATTTGGCCTTGTTCGAGACTTGGACTTTTACGCGATGCGCGCTTCTTCAGAACTCTCGGTCCGGTCGGCCCTGCTTCGCCTGCCCACCCCCGACGGACGTCAGTGGTTGCAGTTCGACCGCCCCGAATCGTCGATCTTGGCGTGGACGCTCGACGAAGTCATTCCTGCGCTCGAAGCGGTCGATGCCGCAGCTCAGCAGGGCAAGTGGGCGGTCGGCATGGTCAGCTACGACGCCGCACCCGCGTTCGACTCTGCGCTTGCATCGCTTCGCCACCAGCATGTGCCACTCGTCGCCTTTGGTATTTTCTCCGAACCTGGGTCCCCGTCGCGCGGCCCCGCTGGAGGCAAATTTCAAACCGGTAAATGGGTGCCCGATCGTGAACAGGCCGGCTACGAGGACGACGTTGCGACTCTCAGGTCGTTTATCGAAGCCGGCGACACCTATCAGGTGAACTACACCATGCGGCTGCGGGCGACGTTCGACGGCGACCCGCTTGGCCTATTCGAAGCGCTGAGTCGCGCTCAGCGGGCCGATCATCTTTGTTATCTCGACCTTGGCGACGCAGTCGTGTGTTCAGCTTCGCCCGAGCTGTTTTTTTCTCGCACCGGCACGACCTATGGGTGCCGGCCCATGAAAGGAACTCGACCTCGTCACCCCGACCCGGCCGAGGATCAGCGACTGATCGATGAACTGGTGTCGAGCGAAAAGGACCGTGCCGAGAACACCATGATCGTCGATATGACCCGCAACGATCTGGGGCGCATCGCTCAGGTCGGAAGCCTGAGGGTTCCGGCACTGCATGTGGTCGAGACGTACCCAACCGTGCATCAGCTGACCTCGACGGTGACCGCCGAGTCGAACGCCACTCTTGCCGAGACGTTTGCCGCTCTGTTTCCGGGTGCGTCGATCACGGGTGCCCCCAAAATCAGCACCAGCAGGATCATTGCCGAGATCGAGGGTTCGCCTCGCGGCGTCTACACGGGGGCTGTCGGCGCAGTGGGACCCGACGGGTTCGCCGAGTTCAACATCGCCATCCGCACCGCCTGGATCGATCGGGTCACCGGCACGGCCGAATACGGTACCGGAGGCGGCATTGTCTGGGACTCCGATCCGGCCGATGAATGGCGCGAAGCCCATCACAAGGCTCGCGTCTTGATCAGGGCATGCTCGCAGCTGCAACTGCTCGAGACGATCAAGTACGAACCCGAGACCGGCCCAACGCTGCTCGATCGCCATTTGGCTCGACTGGCCGACGGCGCCGAACACTTTGGTTTCGATGTCGATGTCGCCGAAGCGAGACGGATGCTGCTCGGCGTGCATCTCGACCAGCCTGCACGACTCCGGCTGTTGGCGTCCGGTAACGGCGGGCTGACGCTCGAAGTCGCTGAGCTCGCGCCGCCCGCTGTCGAACCGTGGCAGCTACCGCTCGACGTGGTGTCGGTCGACGAGCGCAACGAATTGCTCTATTTCAAGACGACTGCTCGCAGTCGCTACGACGAAGCCCGAGCTAGGTTTCCCGACTCGCCCGACGTAATTCTGTGGAACCGCGCTGGCGAAATCACGGAAACAACAATCGGCAACTTGGTCGTGGAAATCGACGGCGAGTGGTTCACCCCGCCGATCACATCAGGACTGCTACCGGGTACCTTCCGCGCCGAACTGCTAGCCCTGGGCAAAGTCGAAGAGCGCGTCATCACCCGCGATGAGCTCCTACAAGCGACGAAGTTCTGGATGGTCAACTCGGTTCGCGGCTGGGTGCCGGCGACCCTCGCACCCCAACCCGTCGCGGCTCGCCATCCGAGCGACTGACGCATATGACGAGGACGTGCATGACAACACCCCGGATAGTCCTAACTCGTTCCGGCGACGCGTTTGCCGGCGACCCACACGTTGGTGATGTCGCTCGGCGATGCCAGGCGTACGATCTTTTCGAAGATGCGATCATTGCGGTCGACTTCGCTCCACAGCTGCAATGGTGAGCCCGGTCGATTGACCCGAACCGCGAGTGCGTCGAAGCTGCGCCCGACCGCCAGCAAACCAACCGGTAGGTCGAGCAGTTCGGCACCGCCGGTTGTCGCCATGTAAAACGCATCGAGTACCGAGATGCGCGAGCCGGAGACACCGCGGTCGGCTGCGCTCGTGCCGGGGTCGACCCCGTCTTCAAGGTAGCGAGATGCCGTGACTGCATAGGCGCACTGGGGGAGTAGCCCCGGCGAAGCGCCGCCAGCAATGTCGGTGCCGAGCCCAACCTTGACGCCTGCATCCATGGCCCGCCGAGCAGGAAAAATTGCATTGGCGAAGTACGCATTGGAGAGCGGGCAATGCGCCACCCCAGCGCTCGCCAACCGGATCACGTCAAGGTCCGAATCGCCCAGGTGGTCACCGTGCGCCAGGATCGTTTTGGGGCGCATGAGCCCGAAGCCTGCGAGCGCATTCGTGTCCGACGTCCCGAAACGGTCATAGGCATACTGGTGTTGCCAGTCGCTTTCGGAGCAGTGAGTTTGCAGCCGAACGTTGCTCTCGATCGCCAATGTGGCCAATCCAGCCAATGCGTCGTCGCTACAGGCGGGCGCAAACCTCGGCGTGACGATGGGGCTCACGAGCGTGTTCTTCAAGGCATTGATCGCGTCGATCGAAGCAGCTGAGTCGCTGATCGAAGCGCCTGCGGTTTCGTCTCGGTACCACTCGGGTGTGCCCTCGGGATGATCCATTGCGACGCGTCCCACAAACGCTCGCTGGCCGAACTCGGCGCATGTCTCGGCCAGCATCGTTGTTGTCTCAATGCTCACCGTTGCGTAGTACACGGCGGTTGTTGTGCCGTGGCTGAGCAGAGTCGACACCATAAGCGGCCAGACTCTGGCTGCGAATTCCGGGTCGGTGAGTCGTTTCTCGAGCGGGAACGTGTGCTCGAACAACCACTGCTCAAGCGGTACATCGAGTCCGGTGCCGAGCTGGGGCCACTGCGGTGCATGCAGATGGCTGTCGATCAGGCCCGGCATGAGCACGGTCTGGTCGCCGAGATCGACGTCGACCGGACCGTCGCGATGGCCAATTGAGGTGATAACGCCCCCGGCGTCGACCTCGATGACCACGTTCTGCAGCACCTGAAGCTCACTTCGCGTCGGCGTCTGCATAACCGTTGCGCGCACTGTCATTCCCGCATGCATCACGCCAGTCTGCCGCGAACCGGCCCCGTCCCGTCTGGCTCTTGCAATGTCTAGGAGCACTGGCCGGTGTTATCTCTGAGGTTGGATGGTTCGGTCAAGCGGATCCTCGAAGACGTCTTTCGCGGCATACCCCAGATCTTGTTGATCTGTCTTCCGGGTTTCGGTGTGCCAACCGTGGACATCAACGTGCTGCCAACGGCGCAGTCACCTGTTTCCGCATATGAGTGTGCTCGACATGGTCACCCTCGGACCTCGTCGGGCGCTGACGGTCGACAATGACGGGGCAGAGGCGACGGCCATGGATCTGCTCGAACGTTTTGGGCTGGCCGACAAGGCCCACGAGTACCCACCTTGTTGCTCGACGAAGTCACCTCGGCACTCGACCCTGAACTCGCTGGCAAAGTGGTGTCCATTCGCGACGAGGGCTTGACGGGCCTAACAAGCGTTAGGTAGGTTGCCAGCTGAGGTGGTGGGTCTGATGGCCGTTGCGTTCAAAGAGCAGACAGGGCGCAACCGGGTGCTCGACGCGGCTGCAGAGCTGTTTGTGGCGCAAGGCTATGCCGGCACGACGCTGCGAGAGATCGCATCGGCTGCCGGCATCAAGGCTGGCTCTATCTACCACCACTTCGATTCCAAAGAAGCGCTGTTCGTCGCAATCCTGAACAACGGCATGACCGTCATGCTCGACGCATTCGACGACGCGGCGATCGACGGCAGCTTGGGTGCCCATGTGCACGCCCACCTCAGCGCGGTGTTCGAGAACGGGCCCTACACAACCGCCCACGTCACCAGCTTTCACAGTGCCCCAGTCGAAGTCAGGGTCCAAGTGGTGCCGGTTCGAGACAGTTACGAACAGAAGTGGGCCGAGCTGTTCGGGCGCCTCTTTGGCGGGTCGACGATCACCGAGCGGCGGCTGCATCGGCTTATTTTGTTTGGGGCGATGAACGCCACCGCCGAGTGGTTTGATCCTGGTGGCGATCTCACGCTCGACCAACTCGCAGCCACTATCAGCAATCAGTTCTTACACGGAGTGCAGTCATGACAATGAACCGTCGCCATCGCAGGAGCGCGTTATGAATCGGATTACATCCAAGGTGGATACCGGCTCGGCCGAGTTTGGAGCCAACCAGCAGAAGTATCTCGGCGAACTCGAAACGCTACGCGAGCGACAGCAGTGGGTGATCGATGGGGGCGAGCGTCGGCAACGTTCGATTCAGCGCCACCTTGACCGGGGCAAGATCATGGTGCGTGAACGCATCGATCTGGTGACCGATGATCACACACCATTTCTCGAGTTCTCGACGCTCAGTGCCTATGGCCAGTACGACGACGAGGCGCCAGGCGCAGGGATCGTTACCGGCATCGGCATCGTCCACGGTGTGCCATGGGTGTTCATTGCGAACGATGCAACCGTCAAGGGCGGAAGCCTGCTGCCGATGTCGATCAAGAAACATGTGCGGGCTCAGGAGATCGCCGAAGAGAACCGACTCGGCGTCATCTACCTGGTCGACTCCGGTGGTGCGTTCTTGCCGTTGCAAGACGAGATCTTCCCCGACAAAGACCACTTTGGTGGCTCCTTCTATCGTCAAGCACGGCTGTCGGCGCAAGGCCTTCCACAACTATCGGTCGTGCTGGGCGGCTGTACGGCAGGCGGCGCCTATGTGCCTGCGCTGAGCGACGAGGTGATCATGGTCGAGGGAATCGGCCGGATCTTCCTGGGTGGTCCACCGATCGTCAAGGCTGCGCTCGGCGAGATCATCGAACCCGACGACTTAGGTGGTGCGGTCCTGCACACTCGTACCAGCGGCGTCAGCGACTACATGGCGGTGACTGAGCGCGAGGCTTACGGCAAACTACGCGAGATCTGCAGCACCACGAACCAGCGTCGCATCGATGACCGCCAAGGCTGGCTTGATTGGGTCGAGCCCGAAGAGCCGGTCTTCGATGCCCAGGAGCTCTACGGCATCGTGAGTGCCGATGATCGTATTCCGTTTGACGCCACCGAGATCATTGCCCGCATCGTCGACGGCAGCCGGTTTGCTGCGTTCAAGCCCGAGTGGGGCGAATCGATCATTTGCGGTTTCGCTCGGATATGGGGCCATCTGGTCGGCGTCATCTCGAACAATGGCATCATCTTCAGCGAGTCGGCGTTGAAGGCGACGCACTTCATCGAGTTGTGCGAGCAGCGAAAGATCCCACTGGTGTTTCTGCAGAACACCAGTGGCTACATGGTCGGTAGCGACAGCGAAAAAGGCGGCATCGCCAAAAATGGCGCCAAGATGGTGGCCGCAGTGGCGAACGCTACCGTGCCCAAATACACCGTGCTGATCGGCGGTTCCTACGGCGCAGGAAACTACGGCATGTGTGGCCGAGGCTTCAATCCCCGGTTCCTTTTCGCGTGGCCGAACTCACGTATTGCCACCATGGCTGCAGATACCGCCGAGACCGTGCTGGTCGACATCCGCGTCGGCGGGCTCAAGGGCGCCGAAACGAGCGACGAAGAGCTGGCCGAGATCCGGGCGCACATCCGGGGTCAGTACGAAACCCAGAGCGACCCGTACTACGCGACAAGTCGCCTGTGGGACGATGGCCTGATCGATCCGGTGCACACGCGGGATGCGCTTGGCCTGTCGATCGCGCTCGCAGCTCGTCACGACAGACCCGAGACGGGCCCGGGCCTCGTCTACCGGATGTGATTGTCGTGACATCACCCGCTACATCACCGATTGGCCAGCCCGCAACCTCAACAACCTCGGCAGCAGGAGACTCTTCATGCGAATCTTGATCGCAAATCGGGGCGAGATTGCTCGCCGCATCATTCGCACGGCCCACAAACTCGGCCACCAGACGGTTGCCGTGTATGCCGAACCCGATGCCGATGCACCCTACGTGGGCGAAGCCACCATGGCGGTGGCGATTGGTCCTGCGAGCTTGGCCGATTCGTATTTGTCGGTCGAGCGGATCCTTGGCGCAGCCCAGGCCGCTAACGCCGACGCAGTTCATCCCGGCTATGGATTTCTCTCTGAGAACGCCACATTTGCTCGAACGTGTCTGGCGCAGGGCCTGATCTGGATCGGCCCGAATCCAAGCGTCATCGCCGCCATGGGTTCCAAGATCGAAGCCCGCAAGATTGCCGAGGCGGCCGGAGTGCCGACCATCCCTGGTTGGTCCAAGTCACAAGCCCCAGGCGAGCTCGCCCAAGCTGCTGCCCACATCGGTTACCCGGTGCTGGTCAAGGCATCGGCTGGCGGTGGCGGCAAAGGCATCCGCATCGCCAACAACTCAGACGGGTTCGCGGACGCGTTGCGAGAAGCATCGGCCGAGGCCGAACGAGCTTTTGGCGATGGCAGCGTGATCGTCGAGCGCTATATCCAGCGCCCCCGTCATATCGAAGTGCAGATTGTGGGCGATCAACATGGAACGGTCGCCGAGCTCGGAACTCGCGAGTGTTCGGTGCAACGTCGCTATCAGAAGCTGCTCGAAGAAGCGCCAGCACCCAACCTCGAGCCGGAGACCCGGCGTGGCATTCGTGAATCGGCCAAGACGCTCGCAAAAGCCATTCGCTACGACTCTGCGGGCACGATCGAGTTCATCGTCGACGACGAAACGGGCGAGCACTTCTTCCTCGAAGTCAACACCCGGCTTCAGGTAGAGCACCCGGTCACCGAGCTGATCACCAGGGTCGATCTCGTCGAGTTGATGATTCGAGTGGCCGACGGCGAACACCTGCCGCTCGACGCCGCTGAGCTGCGCTTCAGTGGCCACGCAATCGAAGCTCGCATCTTGGCCGAGGACCCAGCGAATGGGTTTGCGCCTCAGGTGGGGCTGATACACCAGCTGCACGTGCCCGACGGCGCACGGTGGGATTCCGCGATTGAAATGGGCAGCGAGATCACGCCGCACTACGACTCGATGATCGCCAAGCTGATCGTGCACGGCAGAGACCGCAACGAAGCACTCGCCAAGTTGCGCAACGCACTCGATGGGCTGATCATCGACGGCCTGGCAACGACCGCAGGCTTTCATCGCTGGCTGCTGGACCAGCAACCAATTGTCGATGGCCGGGTAACCACACGCTTCCTCGACGAGAATCCAATTGCCGAAGTCGACCCTGGCGACGAGACCGCCGCCATTGGTATCGCTGCGGTTGCGTGGGCCAACGCAAAGAACGCAGCGATGGATGCATCGAGCCCATGGATCGGATCTGCGTTTTCGGTCACGCCCCACGAGATGAAGCGAAACCTGGGGCTGGTCACGGCGGCAGGCGACGCCCACGAGATTGCGGTGACACACGCCGATCTGCAAGTGCCGATCATGGCGCCGGTTGCAATCGATCGTGTTAATCGTCGGGTTGCGGTCAACAACCGTGGCACGACCTACAGCTTCACGGCGCCGGGCCGCACGCAACGTTGGGCGCCAAGTGTCGCAAGTCGCAAGGGGACTGGCGACGCAGTGGTGGCTCCCTTCCCGGCGGTGGTGAGCGAAGTCAACGTAATACCAGGCGACGTCGTCGATGGCGACCAGGTGCTCGTCGTCATCGAAGCCATGAAGATGCTCCACTCGCTACGTGCCACCGGCGCGTCGACCATTGCCGAGGTGCGCGTTTCGCCCGGCGATCAGGTCGCAACCGGCGACATTCTGGTGGCGTTCGTTGCGCCAGCCGAACCGGCCGTCGAATGATGCCGCTGTACCCAGCTTTCGTTCCCGTCCCCTCCATCCACTCTCGTTTCGCCCTCCACTCCCATTTCGCCAGCCAAGAAAGCACATCATGACAAACCGCAACGCTTATATGACCGACGAGCTCCAAGCCATCTATGACCAGGTCACCGACTTTGTGGACAAAGAAGTCAAGCCTCACGGCGAGCAATGGGAGGAAGACGGCAAGGTGCCGCGCGAAATCCTGCGCAAGATGGGATCGCTTGGCATGTTCAGCCTGCGGGTTCCCGAAGAGCTCGGCGGTCTTGGCATGGGCTATCTCGCATCGGCGACGTTCAGCGAGGCGTTGGGCGCATCGACCTTCGCTGGCTTCGAGGTCACGGCGCTGGTACACACCGACATGGCGGGCCCTCACCTGATCAACTCAGGCTCGCCCGAACAGCTCGAAAAGTATGTGCCCGGCATGCTGAGCGGTGAGTTCATCTTGTCGATTGGTGTGAGCGAGCCCGACGCTGGCTCCGACGTGGCCGGGGTACGAACCAAGGCGGTCAAAGATGGCGACGGATGGCGCATCAATGGCACCAAGACGTTCATCACCAATGGTGTGTACGGCGATATGACGATCGTTGTGGCACGAACCGACATGGAGAACAAGTACGGCCTGTCGACATTCCTGGTGCCGGCCGAGACCGAAGGATTCTCGGTCGCGAAGAAGCTCGACAAACACGGCTGGCGATGCTCCGACACCGCCGAGCTCTTGCTCGACGACGTGTTCGTGCCCGACGAACAGCTGCTCGGAGAGCCTCACCGCGGCTTCTACGCAACGATGCAGAACTTCCAGAATGAACGCATGGTGCTGATCGGCATGGGTGTCGGTGCTGCCCAAGCAGCGATCGACCTGACCAACGAGTACTGCCAGAATCGCAAGGCGTTCGGCAACTCGCTCTTCGACTTGGGCGCGATCCGCCAACGCATGGCGATGAACCAGGCCAAGGTCGACGCGGCCCGAGCGTCGATGTATCACGCAGCCTGGCTCGGCGACCAGGGTGAAGACAACGTCAAAGAGATGTCCGGCGCGAAAGCGTGGGGATGCGAGATCGTCAACGAGGTCATGTACGACTGCGTGCAATTTCACGGAGGCATGGGTTACATGCGTGAGTCTGCGATCGAGCGTATGTACCGAGATGCCCGAATCTTGCCCATCGGCGGCGGCGCAACCGAGGTCATGCTCGAAGAAGTCGCCAAGCGGTCCTACGCTGCGCCTTGATGACTCCTTCACCTCTCCCTCGTTTGCGGTCCTTGCTGTTCGCGCCTGCGGTGCGCGACGACCTGATTCCGAAACTTCCTCGCAGCGGCGCGGACGGCGTCGTGATCGACTGCGAAGATGCCACCCCGGTCAACCAGAAGGCGGCGGGCCGATCCAATGCTGTCGAGCTGGCGCCTTCGGTCATGGGCAAGGGCAGCACCGTGTTCACCCGCGTCAATCCGCCGGGCACTCCCTGGTTCGCCGACGACGTCCGCTATGGGCTGCATCGCGAACTCGGAGGCGTTGTCGTGCCGATGGTTGAGACGCTCGATGGGCTTGACCAATGCGCCCGCGCGCTTGCCGCCGCGGACTTCGGTCATCTCGGGATTATCGCAGGGCTCGAAACTGCCCGGGGCGTTGCCGACGCCCGCGAGCTTCTCTCGCATGAACAAGTCGTGGGTGCTTACTTCGGAGCCGAGGACTACATTGCTGATCTCGGTGGTGTGCGCACCCAAAGCAACGTCGAAGTCCTTTTTGCCCGATCCTCGGTTGTCCAGGCAGGGCGCATCGCCCGCAAGCCTGTGATCGACCAGATCGTCGCCAACTTTCGTGACAGCGACCGCATGTCGCACGAATCACTCGAGGCCCGGGCGTTGGGTTTCGCTGGCAAACTTTGCATCCACCCCGACCAGGTCGCATTGGCCAATGCAGGTTTCACGCCGAGCGAAGCCGAGGTCGAGCGCGCCGAGCGAATGCTTGCGGCCTACGACATTGGTGTTGCTGCTGGTGTTGCTGCGATTGACTTTGAAGGCTCGATGGTCGACGAACCCTTGGCCGAACAAGCGCGTCAGATACTTGCCGCCGCAGGAATCGATCCCCGACAGACCTGAGGCCAGAGGGGTTGGTCGAGTCACCAGAGGTCAGTGATTCCCGACAGGGTTTCAGGCAAAGGCCGCACTGAACAGCGCAAGGGTTTTGGTCCAGCTGGTCTCGGCGGCGTTTTCGTTGTAGCTGGGATAGCCCGGCCAGCTATAGCCGTGGTCGGCTCCAGGGAAGATGGTCACGTCGACGTGATCGAGATCGGCGACAGCGTCGAGGAATCGCTGATGCATGGCAATGGACTGAACTTCGTCGTCTTCGCCAATGCCGAGATACAAAGGTGTCGTCAACTGCGACGCGGTCAGGTGCGGCGAGTCGGCCTCATCGTCGGCGAGAAACGATGGATGCCACGAAGCGCCAGCGACGACGCGACCTGGATTGCGTTGGATCGAGCGGTACACGGCACGAGCGCCGAGACAGAAGCCAATGACGGCGATGGGTGTTTCTTCGGCAATACCTGCTGCTGCGAGCGCGACGTCCATGTCGTGTTGGATCTGATCGTCGGTCATCGAGGCAATCCATGCCATGACCTGGTTGCGACGCGATGGGTCTTCGGCCATGTCAGCCGGCTCGAAGTGCAACAGACGGCCATTGCGATGGTGCAGATCGGGTGTCACGACCCGGTAGCCCTCGCCGGCCATGCGCGCCATCCATTCGGTCGTGGCCGGACGTAGCCCGGGTGCGTCGATGAACAGGCCGACGGACGGCCAATCGCCGCTGGCGGGCGGACTCGATGGTTCGGTGACAACAACCGCGATTTCGCCGTCGTCGGTCATCGCATCGATCGTTCGTTCCACTGTTTCCATGAGCAAACAGTACCGAGAAGAACGGTGCCTACGCGTCTGTCAGTGGGCGCTGGCTGAACACGTCGTGTCGGCGACGGCGGTGATCCCCTGCCTCCGGTGTTCGGGCTAGTCAGGTCGAATCGACTCGTCGTGCCACACGAAGTCGACGCCCGCCCTGGTGAGACGAGCGATGGACTCCGCGAAGATGGGATGGTTTGAGAACCCGTCGCCCATCTCAGGTTCGAGCGTGAGCGAGACTCCTCGGGAAATTGCCTCGCAGGCCAGACCGCTGACCATGTCGTCGGCCAGGCCGAGTGCGATCTTGTTGATGGCGTTGAATCCGGCCGGAGCGACAACCATCGCAGTGCCCAACGGGGCGAACAATGGTTCAGGGTAAATCCGCATTCGACTCTGGATGGGGTGTCCGGTAAGCGCCACAACCTCTTCGGAGTCGAACCAGTGAAGCGCCCGTTCGGTCGCAATCAGGCAGACCTGCCAACCCGCAGCCTGCTCAGCCCGGATGCGGTCGACGATCCGATCCGCGCCAGGAACCGCCGATACGCCGAGATAGAGCACGTCGCCATCGGCATGTCCAAAACTTGTCATCAACCGAGTCTTGCCGGTCTCAGGTCGGCAACAACGATCGGGCTAGTACTCGATCGAGCCGAGGTATACCTTGGAGATATGGCACGGGACATCATTGCGAAGGGTATGTGGTTCGAGGAACTCAAGGTCGGTCTGGTCGTGCAGCACGCGCTGACACGGACGGTTACCGAAGCAGACAACGTGGGGTTCACCGTGTCGACGATGAACCCAGCGCCGCTGCATCTCGACGCGGACTATGCCTCGACGACCCAGTTCGGCAAGGTGCTCGTGAACTCGATGTACACGGTCGCGCTGCTGGTAGGTCTGTCGGTGCACGAGCTGACCCATGGCACCACGGTTGCGAACCTCGGATTCGATGCAGTGAAGTTTCCGGCGCCGGTGTTTCACGGCGACACCATCCACGCTGACACCGAGATCCTGGCGGCTCGCGAATCCAAGTCGCAACCAGATCGAGGCATCGTGACGTTTGAACACCGGGCGTACAACCAAGACGACGTGCTCGTGTGCTCTGCGGTGCGCAACGCTCTGATGTTCAAGCGCCCAGGCTGAGGTCGGCGCTGCGCTTGGCGGTTGACCGTGTCACTATTGCAGCCATGTCTGGCGCCCTCCGACTCGTCAAAGACCTCTAGAACGCCACGGGTGCAGCTACAGCGAGTAGACCCGTTCGGCGGTTCCCCAAAACAGCTGGTCACGTTCTTCGGGGGTGAAGCGAGCGGCCATTTTCTTGAGGGCATTCCACATGACTGCATAGGACACGGAGAATCTGTCGACAGGGAAGTTGCTTTCGAACATACATCGTTCGGGTCCGAAGCACTCGATGGTGTGCAGGTACCAACGTTCGTGCGCAGCCACGATCTCGTCGCTGGTAGCAGGCGTGGCTCGGGTGTGCCAGCCGTAGCCGTTGTCGGGCATGGCGAGCCCGCCAATCTTGGCAACCACGTTCGGCTGCGCTGCGACCGTGGCTATGTCGGCTTTCCATACCTCGTAGATCTCGTCGAGCTGGCCTTGCCAAGCACCGACCCCGATTGGCGTGCCGAAGTGGTCCAGCACAATGGTGGTGCCTGGTGCTGATGCAGCCAGCGCTGCCACCTCGAGATTCTGATAGTGATAGTTCCACGAGTCATAGGTCAGGCCTCGCTCACCGAGCCGGGCCAGCCCGCGTCGAAACGCTGGATCGACGCTCACGTACGGTGAAGCGCTCCCGGCAATCATCATGTCGGTCCTGTCGGGGGTGTGAGCGATTGCATGTCGAATGCCACGGAACCGACCTTGACCGGCTTCGTCGTGAGCGTCGAGCACTTCGTCGAGCTCGGCCAGTCGTAGGTCTGCGCTGGCGACGATGCCCTTGATCTCGGCTCGACCGCCAGCGGCGGACTCTGCTGCGTTGGCGGCAACGAATTCGGTCTCGCCGACCACCCGAAGATGCTCAGGTCCTGTCGTCCGGTAACCAGCGCCACATTCGACGAAGACGGTCGACTCGATGTGGTGTCCTGCGTCGGTATCGCTGTGCAGTTCGGTTAACCCATACGGCAACGCGCCGCCTTGGGGCCAAAGGTGATGATGCGGATCGATGATGCGCTGGCCAGGGTCGACGATGTCCTCGACGACTTGGTCGAGCCAAGGTTGAGTTCCAGGGTCCATGGTCATGTCATAGGTCTTTCTTGGTCATGGCGGCGGGCGACCAGACATTTCTAGTCGGCCGGCACAAAGGCGGCGAGTTCGTCGCCGTTCTCAGCCAAGAAGTCACGCTCGTACTCGGCCTGCACCGCCCCGATTGCCTTCTTGGTCTCATCTGGCCCTCCGCCACATGCAACCACAGCAGCGGCCAGTGCGAGCTCTTCGTCTTGGAGCTTGGACAGCTCGGCGAGTCCGGCTTCGCTGAGCCGCTGCTCGCCGCTGTTGGTTGCTTCGAGCTCGGCCTGCAGCGCTTGCACGCGAGGGATTAGCTGCTGCGACGTCTCGCTGAAGCCGCTGAACTCAAGGCCTGTGTCGGCGACGCACATTCCGATTTCTGCATAGAACTCGACAACCCGGGAGTCGGCGTCTATCCGGCTGTAAAGCTCCTCGAAGTCGTCGCCCAGGGTTTGCATGATCCCCTGTGTGTCGACGCTGGAGCTGCGGATGTGTTCGAAAGCAGCGTCGATGCAACCCTGGGGACCATCGCCTTCGGCCTCAGTGCCACGAAGAGCGAGATAGTAGGCGTCGAGTTCCGTCTCGCTCAACGACTCGGTGTATGCCGTATTCAATCGCTCGACATCGGCGCTGGTGATGGGCGCTTCGTCGTCGGGGATGCCGACCAGGTCGCCGACCATCGCTTGCGGGAAATACAGCGTGCTGATGCCAAAGCCATACTTCTCGATCCACTCGGCGCTGCCCGCGGGCAGATCGCCGCCGCGTTGACCCGACGCACTTTGCCCGGTGGACCGCGGCGGGGTGAATTCGAATCCGTTCTCGAGCATGCACTGTCTGGAAATATCGCCGGCCTCGCCTTCGATCTCTGCTTGGCGCTGTCGCTGAGCATCGTTGTTGTTGAGGTCGAAGCCAAGGAAGTCAGCAATAGGTGAGGTCGAGGACGGATCGATGGCGATACCGGCGGCCGTCGTAGACGCTGCGCCGGACGAGCCCGCACAGCCCGAAACCATAAGTATCACCGTCAACAGCGTCGCGAGTGCGGATCGAGGGCTGGGTGTCTGGTCCCCTGGTGTACATGAGACTTTTTTAGATGCGAAGAACACGGCAAGTACCCACGATGTGGCGACGGCAGCGCAAACCTGGGCGAAGCCCACCCGTTCACGCGTGTGAAACACCATAGGGCGCTAGCCGATGCGATGGGAGGCGAGTGGTTCTGCTGCTAGGCCGACCAAGGCAGCTATCCCAGCGCAATGAGGATGGTGCCGGCGATGGCGCTGGCCACGCCGATGGCTTGCCACCAGCGGATCTCGTCGTCGTCGAACAGCGTGGCGAGCACCACGACCACGGCGGGGTAGGTGGCGCTGATCACAGACACGGTCCCCAGGTCGCCTTGTTGGCCACCGATGATCCAGCACACCATTCCGAATGCGCCTGAGATACCACCTAAGACGCCGAACTTGCGCACCGCTGGTGGCAAAAAGATGGGGATTGACTGCCGGGTTGCCAGGACAGCCATGGCCACGAAGCCGCCGAAACGCTGCGACGTTGCTGGCCAGGCTCCGCTCGCTTCGGACGTATCAACCGATAACACGATGGAAAGCCCAAAGAACACGCCGCCGGCTATCGCCAGTATCAGCCCCGCCCGAATGTCACCGACTGGTGCACGACTGAACGTTGTCAGAGCCAACGAAAGCAACGCAATCCCGCAGCCCATCGACTGCAGGAGCGACAGCGATGCGCCTCCGATGAGATCCCACATCAGCGGGATGACGGCGCCGAGAATGGCAGCCAGCGGCGACACGATAGCCGAAGACGCTTCGGCCATCCCGCGGTAGACAAACGACAGTCCGAACGCGATCATCACGCCGCCAGCGAGGCCCGACAACACGTCGTCCCACAGGAACGAACCAGTGATGACGAGCGACAGCGGCAGCGCAACTGCTACGCCAACCAGCATCTGCGTCGATACATGACTGACCGCGTTTGCTCGGCGAGCGCTAGCGCGCCCGAAGGTGTCAGAGACGCCAATCAGCAGTGCAGCGCACACTCCCAGCAGAATCGGCATCGCCGCACTCTAGATCGGTCGGCAGTGACAGTGAGCTGGTTAGACGTTTTTGGGCAGCTCGTTGAATGGCGTCATGCGGTCGTGACCAGGTTCTTTCGGGAGTCCGAGGACCCGTTCGCCGATGATGTTGCGTTGGATCTGGTCGGTGCCGCCGTAGATCGGGGGCGCCTGCGCGTTTAAGGCGACATTGACGACAGCAGGGTCGGTCATCGACGCAGTTGGAGCGAGCATGCCGTCGGAACCAATGATGCGCAGGCCAATGTCGCGGAATTGACGGTGATGTTCGCCGTTCCAGAGTTTTCCGATGTTGGGTTCGCCACCGGTGCGCTGGTTCTTGACTCGCGCCCGTTGCATGTTGAGTCGGTTTACCTGCAACATGGTGTACAGCTTCATCAAGTCTTGGCGCATGACCGGCTCTTCGGTGCGACCGAGTTTGCGGGCCATCTCGACGTAACGATCGAACAGCTTCATGCCCACACCTGGGGCGTGGCCTTCGGCGCGGCTCTCCTTCGATGCTCGAACAACGTCGCCTGCAATGCGGCCGAATGAATCCATGCGCTTGCCGGGCGCTGCCATGGCGACACCAGTCGAACCGGTGCCGATCGAGGTGCGCTCGACGGTGAGCGTCGTGTTGGCCACCCGCCAGCCGTCTCCTAGCTCGCCGATGCGGTCGTCGTTGTTCACGACGGCATTGTCCATGAAGACTTCGCTGAAGAAGGTGCGGCCGGTCATCTCTTTGAGGGGGCGTACGTCGACGCCATCTTGGTGCATGTCGATGGCGAAATACGTCATGCCGCGGTGCTTCGGCGCAGTGGGATCGGTGCGCGCAATGAGCATGCCTAGATCGGCGGCATGGCCTTGCGAGGTCCAGACTTTTTGCCCGGTCACGTGCCACTCGTCGCCATCTTGTAGGCCCTTGGTCTGCAGCCCGGCCAGATCAGAACCAGCGACTGGCTCCGAGAACAGCTGGCACCACGCCTCTTGACCGTTGAGGATCGCGGGGATGTATCGGTCGATCTGTTCTTGGGTGCCGTGTGCAGCAATGGTCGGAGCGGCGAGCATGAAGCCAAGTCCCGGTGGCGGGCCAAGAACGTCCATCGAGGCCATCAACCGCATGGCCTGGGTTTCTTGGGATTGCCCCCAGCCTTTGCCATAGGCATTTTCGGGCAGGCTGGGCTTTGCGTAGCCGCTTTCGGCGAGAATCTGCCACCACTCGCCAACTGTGAGTGCCGGATCCCAGTTTGCTTCGAGCCATGTTTGGAGCTCGGCCATTTCATCAGTTGCCATGCAAAGAGCGTAAAGCGCGCACGCCGCAATCTGTCAAGTTGAACTCGCAGAAGCATGCGAAATGGGCGACGAGCGACCGTCAGGCCAAGTCGAACACGCCTCGCAGCACGCTCTGGCCGCTATGGGTGGCGTCGCCATCGTCGGGCTCGACCGAGATGTCGACGATGGGGAAATCAGCTGCGTCAACACCAGCCGGAAGGGCGAACCGGCTGGCGTTCATCGTGACCAGCCCGAGCGAATGCATGTCGCTTGTGTCGTCGTTGATGACCCAGAGTTCCAAGTCGTCGACACCAGCATCGGGCAGGGCAGTGAGGTCGACCTCGACGAAGCAGTCGTCTCCTTCGCAGACGACCCGAGCGGCCGCGGTCTCGGTCGTGGCGACGGGCAGACCGGCATCGTTCATTTGCGCAGTGGCGATCTGCGTTGAGACAGGAACTGGTGTGGTGGGTGCTGCCGTCGGGGGCACTGCCGTCGCTGGCAGGGGGTTTGCGGTAGCGGGAGCGGGCGTTGCGGGAGCGGGCGTTGCGGTCTCGGGCACCTGGGTTGGCAGCGGCGCAACTTCCACAATCTCGTCGGTGTCGGGGTCGTTGTTGTTCTGATAGGCCACGACAGCGACCGCCGCGCCGACCAGCAGCAGGGTTGCTGCGGCTATCGAGAGGATTCGGCCCGAGGTGACCCACGACTGCGACTGGCGACGAGCCGATGCCTCGTGGGAGGCGACCTCGACCTCGAGCTCGGCCAGCATGTTGTTCCACACCTGCGGCGGAGGGGCAATGCGGTCGAAATCGTGGGACTCGACGGTGCGTGCCATCTCCAAGATGTCAGCGTCGCTGAACACGGTACTCCCTCGGTTGTTGGAGCTCATGACGCCGCCTCGAGGTAGCGACGCAGTCGAGCAAGTCCACGACGTATATCGCTTTTGACCGTGCCCAGGGGCACCCCGGTCTGCTCGGCAATCTGTTCGTGGGTCAGCTCGTGGTAGAAGGCAAGTTGGACAATGTGGCGGGGTCGTTCGGGCAGCGTGGCCAGCGCTTCGGTGATGAGCAATCGGTCCGCGAGGTGATCGACCGACGAGCGGCCAGCTGCGACCCGTTCGACTCGGTCACCATCGTCGTCGCGTACCTGAGGTACCTGGCGGCCTTCTTTGCGGTAGACGTCGACGATCTTGTTTTTCGTGATGCCGACGAGCCACGCGGCGAGCGGACCTCGGCTGGGGTCGAACCGGTCGCGAGCCTTCCATGCCGCAAGGAAGACTTCTTGGGTGATATCGGCGGCTGCTTTTGGGTGGGCCCGGGCACACAAGGTGTGAATGAGGGCGCCGTGCGCGGTATAGGCCGCAGCCAGCCCTTGCTCGCTGCCCGAGCGGAAGGCTTCTTCAATGGCATCGGCTGGTTCAGAGGGGTCGGCGACCACGGTGATAGACGGTACTTGGCGGCTCATAAAGGTCGAAGCATCAATCGGCTGTCTTCGTGGCGCAATGGAGAGGGCGACGGCGGTCATTACTGGTGCCTTCGCCGCCGACGCGGTTTTAGATGCATCTCGGTGCCAGATTTTCTTTTTCTTTCAAAATATTCTCAGGATCTCGTTCGCAGGTGCATCCGGGCCGGGTCAAGTGGTCGTAAAAGCCCGTACCCAATAGAAAGGTAAGTAACAATGCGTAAGCTGCTCACCACACTGGCCGCACTCGCACTCGCATCCATTGCGTTTGCGATGCCAGCATCAGCCCAGGATGCTCGCATCCACCTCCTCCACGGAATTCCCGATACCGACGTCGACGTCGAGGCCGGTGGCGCCAACGTCTTCGAAGGTTTCTCCTTCGGCGATACCGAAGATCTCTCTAGCTTTGCCGGGGCCACCCTCGAAGGCGTCAAGGTGAAGGTTGCCGGAACCGACACGGTCGCCATCGACGCTGGCGATGTGGCTCTTCCCGCATCGGGCAACTTCACCTTGGTCGCACACCTCGATGCTTCGGGCACACCTGCGATCGGCGTGTTCGAGAACGACGTATCATCGATTGATGCCGGTAGCGGTCGCCTCACGGTGCGCCACGCCGCAGCAGCCCCCAACGTTGACATTCTCGCCAACGGCGACGTTGCCTTCGCCAACGTAGCTAATGGCTCCGGCGGCGGTGCTGATCTGCCTGCAGGCACCATTTCTGCCTCGGTCGTTCCGGCTGGCGCGGAAGAACCAGTGGTTATAGGCCCAGCAGACCTGCCGATCACCGAAGGCTCGAGCTTGATCGTGTACGCAGTTGGGTCGCTCGACGACGACACCCTCACCGTGCTCACCGAATCAATCGGCGGTCTGGGGTCAGCCCCGACCGTGGTGAACACGGGTAACAGCCCAGTCGACGCACAGGCTGGCCTCAACGTTGCGCTTGTCGCTGCGATTGGCTTGGCACTTGCCGCAGCTGTCGCAGTGCCAGCCGTCGCTCGCACCCGCAACTGACACCATCGGACGTAACGACCCACCATGTTGATGAACGACGCCCCGGAACCGCCTGCGAGCGGTCCGGGGCGTCGGCGTCTTTTTGCCATGGCGAACCGATCTTTGCGAGGGGGGCTGCTTCCACTGCTGATCATGATCGCTGTCGTGTCGACAGGATGTGGGTCGTCGACCACGGTTACAGGCCAGGCTGACCGCAGCCAAACCATCGCTGCGCTGCCAGCTGAGATTCCCGAAACCCTGCGGCCGACTCCTTCGGCCCCGACTGCCACACGAACGGCCGACGCAGCAGAACCGACACCGACGCCGCATCCGATCACCGAGGTTGATACATCACTGCCTCGTGCGCCGGTCGGGTTCGATGAATTGTTCGTTGACGCGGTGCCCGGGCCTCAACCGGTTTCCATCGTGATCGCCGATGTCGATGTGTCTGGCGCGGTGGTCATCCCCGTGGGCGTGAACGACGATCTCAGCTTCGAGGTGCCCCCAGCCGATCAGGTCGGATGGTACGAATACGGTGCAGCCCCTGGCGAGCCAGGCTCGACTGTGCTGGCGGCCCACATTGCCTACAACGGCGTCGATGGCGTCTTCCGCTACCTCGAGGATGTCGAAGTTGGGGCCGAAGTGACCGTCACTATGGACGACGGTTCGGTACTGCAATACCGCATCGAGGAAGTAGTCGAGTACGTCAAAGAGGATCTTCCCGAATCTTTGTTTGCCCGTGACGGCAAAGAGCAGTTGGCCTTGATCACCTGCGGTGGCAACTTCAACTACCAGCTCGACAGCTACGAGTCCAACACCGTCGCCATCGCCGTCCCCATCTAAAGATTTGGCGCGAACACCCCCAGGGTGTTGTCACCAAATCGGCGCGAACACCCCCAGGGTATTGTCACCAAATCGGCGTCCCTGGCATCGGAGGGAGCTGCCACTAGCATCGCTGCGGAGGCAACGGATCCTCCCGGGAGACAAGCATGGCCGCCGGTGGTAGCAACAAAGCAGTGATCGCAGCGCTTGCGGGCAACTCGGCGATTGCCGTCGCCAAGTTCGTAGGGTTTGCGCTGACGCGCTCATCGTCGATGTTGGCCGAGGCAATTCACTCGGTAGCCGACTCAGGTAACCAGGCCCTGCTGCTGTGGGGCGGCAAGGCAGCGCAGAAGGAAGCCGACGAAGAGCACCAATTCGGCTATGGGCGAGAGCGGTACTACTGGGCCTTTGTGGTCGCTCTGGTTCTGTTCCTAGTCGGCTCCGGCTTCGCGCTGTACGAAGGGGTCGAGAAAATTCGACATCCACACGAGATCGAGAACCCCAACATTGCCTACGGCATCCTCGGCTTTGCGATCATTGCCGAGTACTACGCATTCAGCACCGCCGTCAAGATCTCGAAGCCGCTCAAAGGCGACGACACCTGGTGGCAGTTCGTGAAGAAGACACGCGTGCCCGAGCTTGCCGTGGTGCTCCTCGAAGACCTCGGTGCCATGATCGGGCTGATCATTGCCATGGTTTCGGTCTGGATCTCGGTCACCTTCGACGCCCCGATCTGGGACGGCATCGGAACGCTTTGCATCGGCATCTTGTTGTTCGCCATCGCCTGTATTTTGATCATCGAGATGCGCAGTCTGTTGATCGGCGAAGGCGCAGGCGAGACGGAGATGAAAGAGATCCGCGACGCAATTACCGAGTCCCCTCAGGTGGCCAGTCTCATTCACCTGCGCACTCAGCACCTGGGTCCCGAAGAACTGCTGGTCGGCGCCAAGGTTCTGTTCAAAGAGGGACTCAGCGCCCCTGAGTTGGCGGCTGCGATAAACGACGTCGAAGCAGCGGTGCGTACTGTGGTACCCGAAGCGCATCCGATGTATATCGAACCCGCCATCAAGAACTACCAGGAGACAACGTGAGAATCTTGCACGCTGGTGACACCATGCCAGCAGTGATGGGCAAAGACCTCGAAGGCAACGAAGTCGATATGGTCGCGTCGGTCGCAGGCCATTGGGCAGTGGTGCAGTTTTACCGGGGCCACTGGTGACCGTACTGCCGTCAACAGTTGGTTGACTTCGCAGTGAGCGCAGGTCCGTTCATCGATTCAGGTATCAAGGTCATAGCGGCCTCGGTGGACTCGGTCGAACAGACCGCAACGCTCAAGGCTGGCTTGCACGTCGGCTTCCACATGTTCGCCGAAGTCGACGCTGCCGCGGTGGCCGAATCCACGGGTGCATTCATGCAATCTGGCGAGCGCACCTTTTTGCACGCCACGGGCTTCCTGGTGAACCCCGAGGGCAAGGTCGCAACCAGCGTCTACGCAACCGGGCCAGCTGGGCGTCTGACCCCTGGGGAAGTCATGCGTATCGTCAGCTTCGCCCGAAAGAACGCAAAGTAACTGGGACCAGTGGCGCCATGAGCAACATCACGATCCCGCAAACGCCAGAGGGTGTCGATGCCGCGTGGCTCAACCGCGCCGTACCCGGATGGCCGCCGATCTCGGCGGTGCAGCATGACGACATCGGCGAGGGGACTGGCATTTTCGGCCAGATCTCTCGGCTCACGCTGCGCTACACCGATGGCGGCGTGAGTCCTGACCGTGTCATCGTCAAAATGGCGTGCCTCGAACCAGAGAACCTGGCGATTGCCAATGCGCTCGGGATCTATGAGCGAGAGTTGCGCTTCTATGAAGAACTCGCCGACCAGCTGCCGTTTCGTATCCCCGAGAGCTACTTTGCTCATCGGGGCGAGGACGGACGCTTCGTGCTGATCATCGAGGACCTGTCCGGCGAATACGAGGTCGGCGATCAGGTTGTTGGTGCCACTCCTGCGCAGGCCGAGGCGGTGGTCGACGCGCTCGTTCCCTTCCACGCCATGTGGTGGGAGCACCCCGACCTCGACTCGATGGAGTGGTTGCCGGTACCAAACGCACCGGCGTACAAGGCAGCGGTGCCCGCTATCTACCGCGCCGGTCTGCCGGTGCTCGAGGCTGAGTGGTCCGACAAGGTTTCGTCGGCCGCTCTCGCCGCTGCTCGGGCGGTCGAGTCCAAGTTCGAAGAGCTGATGGACCGCAGCGCCGGGCCACCTCGTACGGTCATCCACACCGACACCCGCCTCGACAACATCTTTTTCGCTGCCGATGGCTCGAACCAGGTGGCGCTGATCGACTTCCAACTCGCCTTGCGCGCCCGCGCCGTGGCCGATGTGGCATACCTGGTGGGCACGAGTATGTCGATCGAGGATGGGGCTGTTCATTGGCAGCGCCTCCTACGACGTTGGCACGATGGCATTGCTGCATCCGGCATTGACTACCCGTGGGACGACTGCCTGACCCACTACAAAGAGGCCGCGATGTATTACCTGTCAGGGGCGATGTCGCTGATTGGAACCTTCGATGCGGGAAACGAGCGAGGCGCAGCGATGGTGCACGCGTACTCGACCCGCATCCTTGAACACGTGGCCGATATCAACGCCACCGAGGTGCTGTAGTGATCACGTCGGTGACCGTCAACTTGATGGTGACCGACATGGTTGCCTCGCTGAGCTTCTACCACGATCTGTTGGGCGCTGAGATCGCGTTCACGGTCGACGGCGGACAGAACACCGAGATGCCAGGTGTCATTAGCGACCAGGCAGTGTTCGCAAGCCTGCGTGCGGGCGGATCTGAGATCATGCTGCAAGAACGCGCGAGCTTGCTCGAGGACTCGCCGGCCTTCGATGCGTCTGTCACGGTGGGAGCATCGGCCACGCTGTATTTTCGGGTCGATGATGTCGATGAGATCGCAGCCAAGCTGGCCGGCAACGCCGAGCTCGTAAAGTCGCTCGAGACCACCTGGTACGGCATGCGAGAGATCTGGGTGCGAGACCCCGATGGCTACGTGATCACCGTCGGTATGCCCGACGGCGCCCCACCTGACCTCAGTTCGTGACAACACCCCTGGGGTGTTCGCGCCAGTTTCGTGACAAGACCCTGAGGGTGTTGTCACGAGTTAGGCGCGAGGTTTGATGGGGAGGTCGTTGTAGCGGGTGAGGTCGGCGTCGCTCAGCACGATGGTATGGGGGTCGATTCTGCGCGATATGACCGAGACGATGAAGGTCTCGTTCTCGCCGATCATCACATCAACGGTGCCGATTCGAAGGTGAGACATCGCAAGCGACGTGCTGTTGACATGAACCGTCGTGCTCGCCCATTCGGCAAATGGGGTCTCTGATCGGTGGGCGGCTTGAAGAGCCTCGAGACCAGCTTCTTGGTCATGCCACACGTCCCACAGCAGGGCTGCGAGGTGCTGGCGAAGTGTGGTGGTTGCCGATTGCTGGCTCGTGGTGATCTCGGCGTAGGGCTCAGCATCGATCAGCCGCTGTCCGTGCACAAGTTTGATTTGGTAGACCTGATTGCTGCGAGCGCCGTGCCAACCCCCCAGCGGATACCCGTCCACGAGTCATCGAGACCCAGCGGCACGAATGAAGCCTGCTGTACCGTTGCGAGCGATTTGTCGGCCAATTGTTGGCGCCTTTCAAGCCGCTCCACGGCGCTCAAGGGCGTTGCCCGCGAGCCAGATCGTGTGTAGTGAGGCGTGCCGCCGCCAAAGCCAAGGCCATACCGAGGGCACTGCCCTTCGCCGCCACTTTTGGCAACCGGAAGCAGCTCCGCACACGCCGCACAAACATCCCGAGCCACCACCAAAGACTAGTACGACCTCGCGTGCACCCTCCGGGTCAGACCCCGCTGTTGCATGGACACCCGGGTCTGACCCCGAGGGTGCACGCGTCAGCGAAAAGGCGTACTGTTGTTGGCAACAATGGGTAGCGGAGCGGTCCGGGACTATGGGCTGGCGCGCCGTCGACAGACTTTTCGCGTCAGCGAAAAGGCGTACTACCCCGGAACTGGCTGGTGTAGAGCTCGTGGTAGAAGCCGCCTAGTTCGAGGAGTTCGTCGTGGCTGCCGGCCTCGGTGATGCGACCGTCTTGGAGCACCAGGATCTTGTCGGCGTCGCGCACGGTTGAGAGTCGGTGGGCGATCACGAAGCTGGTGCGGCCGTCCATCAGGTTTAGCAGGGCATCTTGCAATGCTCGCTCCGTGCGAGTGTCGACGGAGCTGGTCGCTTCGTCGAGCACAAGGAGCGACGGGTTGGCGAGTGCTGCTCGGGCAATCGCCAACAACTGGCGCTGGCCAAGCGATAGGTTGTTGCCGCCTTCGGAGACAACGGTGTCATAGCCGTTGGGCAGCGCCCGAATGAAGTGATCGGCGTTTGCCAGTCGTGCAGCGTCTACGACCTCGGCATCGGTGGCATCGAGTCGGCCGAATTTGATGTTGTTGCGCACCGTGTCGGTGAAGAGATAGGTGCGTTGCAACACGATGCCGAGTTGGTCTCGAAGTGAATCCTTGGTCACGTCTCTGATGTCATGACCGTCAATAGTGACCGAGCCGCCGCTGATGTCATAGAAGCGGTTCAGCACATTTATGATGGTTGACTTGCCTGCGCCAGTCGGGCCAACCAGCCCGATCATCTGGCCCGGTTCCGCCACAAAACTGATGTCGTTGAGAATGGGCTCGCCTTCGACATAGGCGAAGTCGACATGGTCAAATACGACCCGCCCGGCAACCGGCGGAAGCGCTGGCGCGTTGGGCTTGTCGACCAGATCTGACTCTTCGTCGAGCAGCTCGAACACGCGGGTTCCACCTGCGAGCGCGGAGAAGATCGAGGTGATCGTGCCCGCAATACGGCCTAGCGGCTGGCCGACCCGACCCGCATAGGTCACGAACGATGCGATGACGCCGATCGATACGCCGTAGTCGTTCACCGCAAGCCAAGCGCCAACACCAACAGCGGCAACGGTGCTCAGGTTCCCGAGCCCGAACATGAGCGGCATCATGACCGATGTCAGCGACTGTGCTCGAATACCGTGGCCGCGAGTCTCCTCGTTGACCTCGGCGAACTCGGCTTGCATCTGCTCTTGCTGGTCGAACGCAATGACGGTCCGTTGTCCAGAGAGGCGCTCTTCGGCAATGGCATTCATCTTGCCTAGCGAACGCTGGTACGCGCCGAACCGGGGTCCACTTGCTTTGCCGAGTCGGCCGACGAGCAGCATCGAAATGGGCACGGGAATCAGCACGGCCAACGTCAGTCGCCAGTCGAGCACGAACATGATGGTCAGCAGCGACAAGATCTGCACGATTGACCAGAAGATCGTGAGCAGGTTCTGACTGAGGAGAAGATCGATCGCGTCGACGTCGTTGGTGACCCGGCTCATGAGGTCGCCGGTGCGGTTCTTGTCGAAGAAGCGCATCGACAGCGTTTGCAGCTTGGCCGCGAGTTGCTGACGCATGGTGGCCATCACCCGTTGGGCAATGCGGGCGATGAGTCGGCTGTAGATCAGCGATGTGATCCAGGCCACGAAGTACACGCCTGCCAGCAAGGCAACGATGGCCCGCAGTCCAGTCCGGTCGCGTTCGGCGATGAACTGATCGATAGCCACGCCTTGGAGCCACGGAGCCAGCAGCGCCGCAACCGAGGAGACCACAACCAAGACTGCAGCAATGATCAGGTGGGCGCGCCACGGTCGTAGGTACGCAAGGATTCGGCGGAAGGTGCGACCACTGTTTTCGTCGCGGCTCGCAGATCCCAGAGGCCCACCGCCACCAGGGCCGCGACGAGCCGCCAGGTCGGCGCTTCCGCGTTGGCTTTGCACGCTAGTCACAGATCACACTCGTTCGCCGAGTTGGCTGCGATAAATGTCTTGATAGATCGCTGATGAGGCAAGCAATTCTTCGTGGGGGCCGTGGGCGACGATGCGACCCTGATCGAGCACCACGATCTCGTCCGCGCCCAGCGCGGTGCTGATGCGCTGTGCGACTAGCACCACCGTTATGTTGTCGAGCGACTCGAAGGCTCGTTGGATGTGGGCTTCGGTTGCCAGGTCGACAGCACTGGTTGAATCATCCAAGATGAGGATCGCCGGTTCGAGTATCAGTGTGCGGGCGATGGCCAGACGTTGGCGTTGGCCACCTGACAGGTTGGCGCCCGACTGCTGAATCATCGAGTCGTAGCCGTCCGGCATGGCGGTGACAAAGTCGTGAGCCTGGGCGGCAGTGGCGGCGGCGATGACCTGGGCGTCGGTGGCATCGGGGCGGCCGAATCGGATGTTGTCGGCCACGCTGCCACCAAAGAGCTCCGGCTGTTGCAGCGCAATGCCAATGTTGCGGCGCAGCGAGCTCTTGGTCAGCTGGCGCACGTCGACCCCACCGACTCGTACGGTTCCTTCGGTGGCGTCGTACAGCCGAGGTATCAGATGGACGAGCGATGACTTGCCCGAGCCAGTAGCTCCCAGGATGGCAACGGTGGTGCCTGACGTGATGCGCAGTGAGATGTTGCTCAACGCCATGCCAGCGGCAGACTCTTCGCCGGTTCCTGAGTAGCAGAAGCTGACGTTGTCGAACTCGATGTCGCCGGGATTCGGCTGCGATCCGAGTTCGATACCACTTGCGGTCGCCGCGACCTTGGCATCGGTCGTCAAGATCTCATCAATCCGGTTCATCGATGCAGTCGCCGCCGAGATCATCGGCTGCAAGAAAGCGAACATCATCATTGGCATGGCAACCATCGACATATAGCTGATGAAGGCCACGAGCTGTCCGTCGGTAAGCGTGCCGTCGATCACGTTGCCGCCGCCAAGCCAAAGCACTGCTGCGATGCCGAGTGACGTGATCAGGATCAGAGTCGGGAACAACGCTGCTACCAGCTGGTTCACCTTGGTGGCTTGGTCAGCCAGGTCGTCGGCCACCTCGTCGAACCGATCAGTTTCGTGGTCTTGGCGCACGAACGCCTTGATGACCTCGGCGCCCTGAATGTTCTCTTGGAGCACCGTGTTGAGCCGGTCAATGCGGCGCTGAACGGCGTCGTACAGCACGTTTGACTGGCTGATCGTGTAGCCGACCACGATGGCAATGACCGGCATCATCACCAGCACGATGACCACGAGCGAAATATCGATCAGCACAATGGCACCGAGGGCACCGAAAAACATGATCGGGATCTGGGCAATGAACGAAAGGCCCATGGCCAAGAGTGTTGTCACCTTGGTCATGTCGCTGGAGAGGCGGGTCAAGATCTCGCCCGAAGACAACGTGTCGAGGTTGCCGAACGAGAACGTCTGGGTCTGGGTGTAGACATCGCGGCGCAGGTCGGTGATGGTGTTGAACGCCAGCCGAACGCCCATGATGCTGGCGGTCGCCGACGCGGCCATCCCGATGATGATGAGTGCGACCATGGTCAACCCAAGTCGGGTGACGAATCCGCCGTCGTCGCCTGCGATGCCGTCGTCGATAATACGCGAGGTCAACAGCGGCACCGACAGGTTGGCCAGAACCGACACGAGCATCGCCGCGAACGATGCTGCGCCGTACTTCCAATACGGCCGTAACCACGGCCACATACTTCGGATTGCCCTCACTGGTTTGAGCGTACGAGTTAGGCGAGGAAGTCCACGACGTCGTTGGCAATCCGGACGGGATCCTGCATCGGTCCGAAGTGCCCAAGCGCGTCGTACTGCACCAGGCTCGCGTGGTCTAGAGCGTCGGCTGTTGGTCCGGCGAATTCGGCTGGATTGGGCCCGTCGACGCTGTAGCCGCATGCGATCGTGGCGTGTATCTGCACATCGACGATGTCGTCCACGTTGGTGCCGGCCCCATTGAATACCGCGGCCTCGGTCTCGGGTGCACATGCCAGCGTGACGGCGCTGGAGTCGGTGTCGTGAAACCCGTATTCGACGTAGGCCGCTAGCGCATCGGCCCGCATCACACCGAGCGGGGGCTTGCTCGCGTAGCGGTGCAGAGCGTCGGCTCGCGAGTCGAATTCGCGGCGGCGTTTCGACGCATTTTCGGCCATCATCGAGTTCCTCGGAACAATGCTGGGCGGAAAGATGATCGGCTCGTAGAGCCATGCTTTGTCGAAGGTGCCTGGCCGCTTCTTATCGGCGAGCAGTATCGACGTGCCGCCCATCGAATGTCCAAACGCTCGAATGTCCGGCGCTCCAATGTGGTCGACGACCGCCAGAACATCGTCGGCAAAGCTGGTCCACGCCAGATCGCCACTGGCAGGCAGTGTGGAATCCCCATGGCCACGAAAATCCGCCCCCCACACATCAAAGTGTTTGGTAAGCGCCGGCATCATCGGCATATAACAACGAGCATGAAACCCGGTCGCATGCGAAATCAAAAGCACCGGCCCGCTACCACCAAAGTGGTGCAACGCCAGATCGACGCCACCAGTAGAAGCAACAGTCTCCGTAGCAATCTCAAGTTCAGTCATCGCAAGAAACCCTAGATCCCCCAAGCCAAAAGACCCGAACCAAACGATCCCACCCAGGAAGATCGAGCCAGCCACCACAGGCCCGGGTCACCAGCAGAACCCCAGATCGACAAGCGAGCCCTGCGAGCGCCCACTAACCCCACCAAGTCACGTGGCACTGAACGAGGGGACGACACCCGGACCGGGCACAGAAAGAACTAGCTCGCAAGAGAAGAAACTGCTAGCCGACGATATTCACCATGCGCCCGGGCACAACAATGACCTTCTTAGGCGTCTTGCCATCCAAAGTACGAGCAACGTTGTCGTCGGCCATGGCCGCAGCCTCGATCGTCTCGTTGTCCGCATCGGCGGCCACGGTTATTCGGCCGCGCACTTTGCCGTTGACCTGCACCGGGTACTCGACTTGGTCGTCGATCAGCATGGCCGGGTCCGCGACCGGGAAGGGCGCGTACGTGATTGTTTCGGTGTGCCCGAGCCGGTGCCACAGCTCTTCGCTGATATGAGGAGCCAGCGGACCAAGCATCAAGATCATGGACTCGACGACTTCGCGCGGCGCAACGTCGAGCTTGGTCAGCTCGTTGTTCAGTTCGACCAACTTGGCGATCGAGGTGTTGAAGCGCAGGTTTGTCATTTCAGTGGTGACTGCGTCGATGGTCTTGTGCAACGACCGAATGATCGCCTCGTCGGCCGGGTCGTCGCTGACCACGATCTCGCCGGAGTCTTCGTCGACTGCGTTGCGCCAGAAGCGCTGCAAGAAGCGGTACATGCCGACGACGTCGCGGGTTTCCCACGGGCGTGATTGGTCGAGCGGGCCCATTGCCATCTCGTAGAGCCGTAAGGTGTCGGCGCCGTAGCTGTCGTACATTTCGTCGGGCGAAACCGAGTTCTTCTTGCTCTTGCCCATCTTGCCGGTCTCGACGCTGACGGGCTGGCCGTCGAACGTGAATGAGCCGTCGGCTTGTTTCTCGACCTGCAACGACTCGACGTAGATCTCTCGCTCGTCCTTATACGCGTCGGCCAGGATGTAGCCCTGGTTGAACAGACGGGCGTAGGGCTCTTTAGAACTCACGTGACCCAGGTCGAATAGGATCTTGTGCCAGAAGCGGGCGTAGAGCAGGTGCAGTACCGCGTGCTCGACACCGCCGACGTACAAATCGACCCCGCCAGGATGATCGGGTCGCTGATCGGTCTGGGGACCCATCCAATACTCTTCGACCTCGCGATTGACGAACCGTTCGGTATTGGTGGGATCCAAGTACCGCATCTCGTACCAGCATGAGCCAGCCCACTGGGGCATCACATTGGTGTCGCGGGTGTACATCTGTGGGCCATTGCCCAAGTCCAACTCGACGTTGACCCAGTCGGTCAGGCGACCCAGCGGGCTCTCGGGTTCGGTGTTCGGGTCGTCGGGGTCGAAGGTCCGGGGCGCAAAGCTTTCGGTCTCGGGCAACAAGACAGGCAGCATGGTTTCGGGGATGGTGTGGGGATTTCCGTCGGCGTCATAGACGATCGGAAACGGCTCGCCCCAATAACGCTGGCGGCTGAAGAGCCAGTCGCGCAACTTGTAGTTGATGGTCGCTTCGCCATGGCCGTTGGCTTCGAGCCATGTGTTGGTTGCCGCAACACCCGACGCAACATCGCTGGTGCCGTTGAGGTCCAACGAGTCGTTTGCCGAGTTCACATACGGCGCATCGCCCACGTAGGCGACCGGCCACTGGCTGGTCTCGAGCGACGGTGACAGGCCGTGTTCTTCGAACCATGAGCCTGGCGGCTCTTGGATAGCTGGAACAGGCAAGTCGAACTTGCGAGCGAACTCGAAGTCGCGTTGGTCACCACACGGCACGGCCATTATGGCGCCGGTGCCGTAGCCCATCAGCACGTAGTCTGCGATCCACACGGGCACTTCTTGGCCGGTGACCGGGTTGGTCGCAGTTGCCCCGGTCGCAACGCCGGTTTTTTCGCGAGTGTCGTCTTGGCGGTCGATGTCGTTCTTGGCGGCCGCGGTTTTGCGATAGGCCGCCACGGCGTCAGCCTGTCCGGAAGTGGTCAACTCGTCGACCAGCGGATGTTCGGGCGCTAACACCATGAAGGTCGCGCCGAACAGGGTGTCAGGCCGAGTGGTGAAGACGGCGATCGGGCCAGCGGCGCTTGCGAAGTGAACAGTTGCGCCTTCGGATCGACCAATCCAGTTGCGCTGCATTGCCTTGATGGCGTCTGTCCAGTCGAGCAGTTCGAGGTCGTCGATGAGCCGGTCTGCGTACTTGGTGATGCGCATCATCCACTGGCGCATCGTGCGCTTGAACACCGGGAAGTTGCCGCGGTCGCTGCGGTTGTCGGCGGTGACTTCTTCGTTGGCGACCACGGTGCCCAGGCCCGGACACCAGTTCACGGGCGCGTCGGCGTTGTAGGCCAGGCGGTGACCGTCGATGGTCTCGGCTTGCTGCGCTGCGGTTAGGTCAGTCCATGCCGTGCCAGCATGTTCGCCGTCGACCGTTCGTTCGCCCGACTCGAACTGGGCGACCAGCTCCGTGATGGGGCGAGCCTTGTCCTGGTCGTCGTCGTACCAGGCTTCGAAGATGGCGCGAAAGATCCACTGCGTCCAGCGGTAGTACTCGGGATCGGTGGTCGAGATGCTGCGGCGGCGATCGTGGCTCAAGCCCAGCCGGTGCAGCTGGCGTCGCATGTTGGCGATCGCTGCATTGGTTGAGATCGAGGGATGTTCGCCAGTGGCGACTGCGTGCTGCTCGGCGGGCAGGCCGAACGCGTCGAAGCCCATGGAGTAACAAACGTTGCGCCCTTTCATCCGTTGGAAGCGGCTGTAGACATCGGTGCCGATGAAGCCGAGCGGGTGGCCCACATGCAGGCCGCTGCCCGATGGATACGGGAACATGTCGAGCACGAACAGCTTCTCGCCGCGCTCGCTAAGGGCCTCGGGATCAGCAAGTGGTCCGGCCGGGTTTGGTGTCTCGAAGGTCTTGTTCTCATCCCAAGTGGCTTGCCAGCGCAGCTCGATGGCCTGCGCCAACGAAGCGTCGTAGCGCCATGCTGGGATCTCAGATGTGGGGGCGTCTGCCATGGCAATCAATCCTAGAAGCCAACCCGTAGCCCCCGACGTCTGATGTCAATTCAAGTGGCGAGGCTCCGCAGGATTTCGTGGCGCTGTGCTGGGCCCAGGTGGCGGCGGGCGCCGAACTCGTCTGACACGCTGTTGGTCCAGTCGACGAACGCCTGCATTCGGTCAGGCGAGGTCAGCAGCGACCGCAACGGCTGTTGCTGGATGCGAATGGTGAATACGATCCATCCGGGTAGCAGCTGTCGCAGCGTCTGGCGCTCGCTACGGATGAACAGCTGATCGAGTACGCGGTCGGCCTCGATGACCGTTTCGGATGCCGGCCGGTCGGGTTGAAACAATGTGGGGTCGGTCATCAAGAACCAGTTCCGTCGCCACACCGGACGGTCGGTGAGCTGGTCAAAGAGGCGGTCGACGCGGTCAGTGATGCGCGGGTCATAACCGTCGACCGGGCCGTGTATCGCTGCGATGTGATGACCGACCTTGTCGCGTAGGTGCCACCGGGTCGGAAAACACAGACAGCTTGCGTCGAGGTGCCAGCCGTCGTCATGGCGGCGGAGCAGACACAGGTCTTCTTGGGTCGCACGCGCTGCCTGCTCGATCGGATGCATCTCATCGTTGGTCGGCGCGGCGCCGACGAGATCAACTAACACGGTGGCAGCGGCGCGCGAGTCATCAGTTGTGTGCAGTACTTGGTCACCACGGGTCGCTAGCAGGTCCGCCTTCAGCTCAAGGTCGCGTTCAAGGTCGTCGTCGACGACAAGCCACGGCCGGTCGCCAAGCGAACGAGTGCCCATCGCCACCGGGTGAGCTTCGGGGTCGAGGGTCAACTCATCGAACCAGTCCATGAATGCGAAACGTTAGTACCCGTGGCAACTAACTCGCCGATGAGCGTCGTTGCGTAACATCCACAAGATGTCGGATGCACCCGTAGTACACATCGACCCCGAGACCTTCTGGGTCGACCCCTATCCGGCGTTGGCCAAGATGCGGGCCACGACGCCAATCTGCTTCGTGCCCGAACTCGATGCCACGCTGTTGACCAAGCGCGACGACATCCATACCTGCGAGAAGAATGTGCAGGTGTTCTCGTCGGACCAGCCCGGCGGGTTGATGAACGAACTCATGGGCAAGAACATGATGCGAAGCGACGGTGACGAACATCGCAAAGAACGCTTCGTGTACTACCCGGCAATTTCGCCTCGAAAGGTCAAGTCGAGTTGGGCCGAGGTGTTCGATCAGCTCGCCGACGACGTGCTCGATGTGGTGACCGGTAGTGCGGGTCGCGGCACCGCCGATCTTGTTCCCACGTACGCGACAGCACTGAGCGGCGAAGCACTCAAAGCGCTCACTGGTCTGACCAACATCACGTATCAAGAGATGGACGCGTGGAGTCAGGCGATGATCGATGGTGTGTCGAACTACACGGGCGAACCGTCGGTTGCGGCGCGGTGCAAAGACGCAACCGCGTCGATCGATGCTGCAATCGATGAGCGTCTGGCGGTGGTGCAGGCAACCCCGGATCGCAGCCTGTTGTCGGTGATGGTCGAGGCGGACATGCCACTCGACAATGTGCGGGCGAACATCAAGCTCACGATCTCGGGCGGCCAGAACGAACCTCGCGACGCAATCGCTGGTGCGGTGTGGGCGCTGCTGACCCATCCCGACCAGATGGCGCTCGCGCAGCGTGGCGAGGTGTCGTGGCTTCAGGTGTTCGAGGAGTACTGCCGATGGATCGCGCCGATCGGCATGTCGCCTCGCCGCATCGCCGTCGACCACACGTTCGGCGGCGTGGAGTTCGAGGCCGACGAGCGAGTATTCCTGATGTTCTGCTCTGCGAACCACGACGAAGATCACTTCGAAGATCCCGAGCGATTCGATGTCACACGAGATACGGGGCCTGCGCTGACTTTTGGCGCCGGACCGCACTTCTGCGCTGGCGCCGCAGCATCGCGCAGCCTGGTAGGCAATGTAGCCCTACCGAAACTGTTCGCCCGGATGCCGGGTTTGCAGCTCGACGACGCAGCCGACCCAGTGCAATTTGGAGGCTGGGCCTTCCGAGGTCCCCTCAACCTGCCGGTGCGCTGGTAGCTGGTCTCGACTAGCCAGCTGTGTCGAGATCGGGCAGGCGGAGGTCGCTCAGGACTCCAGCGCTACTCGCTGAACTTCACCATGCCGCCGCCGTCGAGCACGATGGCTTGACCGGTGATCCACCGGCCGCTGTCTGCGGCGAGCCAGCAGGCGGCAGCGGCAACATCTTCGACCTCGCCGAGTCGTTCGAGGGGGTACTTCTTGGCAACCTCGTCGCCCTTGTCGCCCTGCCACAAGAACTGCGATAGCTCGGTCTTGACCAAACCCGGGCAGAGCGCGTTGACGCGTACCTGAGGCCCGAGCTCGGCGCCAAGCTGCTTGGTCAGGTGAATGAGCGCCGACTTGGAGATGTCGTAGACACCGATGTGAGGATGCGTGCCAAACCCGCCAACCGAGGCGATGTTGATCACCACGCCACCGTGCTCTTTCATGTGCGAGTTCCAGGCCAGCTGCGTAAACACCAACGGGGCCGTCAGGTTGACCTCGAACGTCTTGTTCCACCGTGGCAAATCAGCGTCGATCACAGGCCCGTTGTACGGACCGGTGCCCGCATTGTTGACCAAGATGTCAACGCCACCCAGCCGCTCGACGCATGCCTCGACGACTCGCTCGGCGTCCTCCGGCTTGCCGACGTGGCCCGCCTCCCAGATGCAACCGATCTCATCGGCGGTCGCTTCGCATGACTCTGCGCTACGACTTGTGATCATGACTTCGGCTCCAGCTGCGATGAACGCCTCTGCGATTGCTTTGCCTATACCGCGAGAACCACCGGTTATCAGCGCAGTTTTTCCATCGAGTCGAAGATCCATTTCGCAACTGTAGTTAATGGGTGCTCGCCACCACGAAGCGGCTTCTAAGCTCCGTGGATGCTGATTCGTCCCCACGACGCTGGCTCCGACGAAGTCGAGTGGCGCGCGTTTGTGACCGAGCAAGGCTTCGGACACTTTGTTGTCGCAGGTCAGGGCCCAGTTCCAGTAGTGGTGCCGACCCAATTTGGGCTACTCACCGACGAGGTCGTCTTCCACCTTGCGAAGCCGAACCCGGTGTTCGCAGCGCTCGCCGTGACACCAACTGCAGTACTGAGCATCGCCGGTGACTGGGCCTATATCCCCGGTGCATGGAAGGCGATCGCTGGCGAGGATGCTTCGCTCGGCGTGCCCACCACCTACTACGGCGCCGTCCAGATAACGGGAACCGTGTCGGTGGTCGACGAGCCCGAAGAGATTGCAGCGATCCTGCGATTGCAGCTCGGCGAGCTCGAGCCTGATGGGGGACTGCAGGATCCAATGGTGCACCTGAACCGGTTCAAGGCGATCCGGGGCATCCGCATGGAGATTGCCGATGTGCGCGCCAAGTTCAAATATGGTGGCAACGCCGATGCCGAACATCGTGCCGCTGCTGCTGAGCGGCTCAGGCAGCGGGGAAGTCCTGGTGACCTAGCCGCAGCCAAACGGGTTCCCCGAGACTGAGCCACGGCGGCGAGACCGCACTGCTTGCGAACCGCTTCGCCCGTCAGCCCAACCCGGCCTGCTAAACCATTCGGATGGACTCTCTTCGTGATCTCTGGCGTGCTGGTGAAACCACTCTTGGCTGTTGGGCGTCGCTGCCCAGCTCGATTGCCTCTGAGGCCTTGGCGCGCAGCGGTGTCTCCTATGTGTGCTGCGACAATCAGCACGGGCTGATCGATTACGCCGCGACCGTGCCGATGATCCAAGCCATCATCGCTGGCGGAAGCAATCCCATTGCCCGAGCGCCGTGGAACGAGCCCGGCATCATTGGCAAGTTGCTCGATGCTGGCGCCCAGGGCGTGATCGTTCCCATGGTCAACAGCGCCGACGAGGCCAAAGCTGCGGTCGATGCATGCAACTATCCACCACTCGGTGCCCGCAGTTGGGGGCCAGCAGGCGCTGCGCCACGGCTGCCGAACTACTTCACGGCTTCGCACGACCAAGTGGCCACCATCGTGATGGTAGAAACCGCGCAGGCGCTGGCAAACGTCGACGAGATCGTACACACCGAAGGGGTCGACGCGGTCTATGTCGGCCCGGCCGACCTGTCGATCAGCCTCGGGTTGGCACCGGGGAACAACGACGACGATCCGACTTTTGTCGAGGCGCTTGAGGCCATTGTTGCCGCATGCCGAAACGCGGGCGTCGTGCCGGGAATCCACTGTAATGGTGCGCTCACGCCCCGCCGCCTCGAGCAGGGTTTCACGATGATCACCGTGACATCTGATGCGGTAGCGATGGGGGTAGGGCTGCGGGCCGAGCTGGCGAAGGCTCGGGGCGAGGGTGCGTCCGGCCCTGCTTCGATGTACTAGTTCGATGTACTGGCTGGCGACCATGAGCGACATTGTCTCACCCCGCGACCATCATTGAGCCGTGGCAACCAGGCAATACGGCACCATCGTGCGACATCTCACCGACGAACCCGACGCAGCGGTCGAGCTCGCGCAGAAACTCGGCGACGACGTCCTGCTCCATCTGGCGGCTGCGCTGAGCGACGAGACCCGCCGGCGCGCCGTCGAACAGGGCGATCAGCAGGCGGTCCTCGACGCTGGCTTCGATCACGCGTTCGGTCGCGACGGGCTCGGCGTGCTGCCATATCGCGAAGGCCCCTACATCGTGTGCCCCGGCGCCATGGTGCAGAAACGTAAGGGCAAGGGCAGTCATCAATGTCGTTTCGTGTCGGTGAACGATGTCTGGATCTGGGAGTCTTACGAACTTCTGCACGAAGAAAAGCGCTCATCACCCGGCGCCGACGAAGGATTTCGAGCAGTGGCGTTGCTAAGTCCCACCGACGGTATGCAGCTCGATGTCGTCAGCGGCCGGGCCCGTTCAGGTAAACACCAGGTGGATCTTGTGGTCTCGTTCGTGGTGCGCAAGGGCGAGCTCGTCGAAGTGAGCCAGCGCAACGTAGCTGCGGCGCGATCTCACGCCAGCTAGCGCCCTTCTTCGCAAGGGTGTAGACACGCGCTAGATCAGGACGGCACGGTTGGTGGCGGCTGCTGCCCGGTAACTTGCAGCTGCTGCGTTCACCACTGCTTCGATCACCCCCGGGTTGCTGGTGTTTTGGGCAGTCAGCTCGATGACCGGTAGCGAGAGCGCGTCGGTGAGCGATCCAGGCCGACACTCGAGCAGCGTGACCTGATACGAATAGCTGAACGGGTCGAGCAGCCGTCGTACCTCTCCTGCAAGCGCAACGGCTTCGGGCGGCGCACCGCCATGGAGGTCGGGCTTGAAGCGCACTGCAACGTCGACGTGATACGCCTGATTGATCGGCTGCTCGGCGACATCGATGAGAACGTGGGTATGCCATTCGGACAGGGTTTGGTGAAGGGCTCGTGTCTCGACCGCGCGTAGCTCGAGGTGATCGGTTTCGATCTCGACTCCCAGAACGGTTTCTCCCCGCGGTGAGAAGGCGCCATCAGGATTCGCATCCTCGATGCTGGCAATTGCGACGGCAGTGTCGGTGTCGGCCACAGCCATGGCAAAGAGTGCAGGACTGATTGCCGTGATGGGCCGAGCTAAGCTTCGGTGACCGCTGACCAACATCACGCGCGTGGTGGGCTCATCACGGTCGATGCCGGTGAGCACGATCGGGCGGCCCATCGCAGACAGAGCCACGATGCGCTGTTCGATCCTTACATGGCCATCGCCCTCGATCGGAGCAGTTCCGTTTGGCGACGGTGCGCCGCTGCTACGGGCGGCACCGTTGAGCGCAACACCGGCGGATGCGGCACCCTTGAGGGCGGAACCATTGACGGCATCGTTCACCGCTAGTGGCGCTGACGTCGACGGCGTGTCGATCGACGCGGCGGCACTACCCGTGACGACAACCTGAACACCATTGTCTAGATCACTGTGATGATCGACGCTGTTGGACCATCCGCCGTTGCTCAGCACGAGATGGTGGTCTGATGCTTTGAGCGGTTCGCTGCGATGGCTGACCATGACCACGGTCGTATGAATGCTAATCCGGCGCAGCGTGTTGAGTACCAACATGCTGTTGTTGACGTCGAGCCCGGTCGTTGGCTCGTCGAGCAACAAGATGCTGGGCTGACGTAGCAGGGCACGGGCGATCGCCATACGTCGAAGTTGGCCTCCGGACAGCATGTGTTTTCCGCTGCCGACTTCGGTGTCGAGACCCTTGGGCAGCTTGCGGACCATGTCCACGAGCCCAGCACGATCGCACGCTTCGAGCAGCTGCTTCGTCGTCACACGTTCGAGTCCGAGCAGAAGATTCTCGCTGAGGGTGCCAGTGAACAACACCGGCTCCTGCGGGACCAGCGCGATTGCCTTCTGAACCGATGTGAACTTGGCCTTGTTGATGTCTTGCCCATCGATCGAGACGGTTCCGGTGTCGGGGACATCGAGACCGAGAAGCAGCCGGAGAAGCGTGGTCTTGCCAGTACCGCTTTGCCCGCTGATAACCGTGAGCGATCCTCCAGGAATTTTGCCGCTCAGCGACCGAAGCGTTGGTTGATCGTCGCCGCTGTAGGTGAAGCTCACATCGTCGAGTGTGATGTCGCCGTGAGTGGTTGCCAGAAGCGGACCGTGTTCGCGAGGATCGATCATCGGTGCGTCGAGCACGTCGGCGATTCGCTCGAGGTTCACGAGCCCGGTTCGGTAGCTACTGACGATCTTGGTGTAGGCCTGGAAAGGCGCATAGGTCTTTTTGGCGACACCGATGAACGCGATCAGTGTTCCGAGCGTCAGTGCACCTGCCGCATCGTCGCCTGAGCCGTCGAGCACTCCGCTGTCGATGATGCGCCAGCCGCCAATTGCATAAACCGCCGCAATGCCAAACGCGGTGCACAACGAAATCACGGCACTGATTGCTGCGGTCGTGTGCTTCTTGACGATTTTGGCATCTTCGCTGGCTGCAGCGGTTGCATTGATGCCTCGAGCGGCCCACTCTTGCCCGCCGACCGAGGCCACATTGTTCCAGCCATCGATTGCCTCTTTGACCGAAGACGTGTGCAACGCTTCGCGCGAGCGGGCTTCGTGAGTTTGACGCTGCAGACGCCGTTGTAACAGCGCGCTCACCGACGACTGAAGCGGAATGACCGCAAGCACGACCACGGCAAGAAACGGATCGATCATGAACATGTAGACAAGAGGGAAAACAGCGCGGACGGTGTTCGAAATCACTCGGATGATCACGTTTTGGGTGAAGCTTCGAAGCCCTTTCGAGTCGGCCAGACAGCGGTCGAGCAAGTCGCCGGAATTGAACTGACGTCGTTCGTCGAGTGACATCTGCATTGCTGCGTCGGCCAGGTCGCGACGGGCGGCTTGCACGACATGGCGCCCCATGTGGGCTGCGACAATTGTGTGCACGTAGCCAAACGCCGTCTTGGCCACCGCGAGCAGTGCCAGCGCAGCGGCCAAGATCAAGATTGATCGAACATCGTTTTGGGTGAGTTCGATGCCGAACAAGTTGCGGCCTCGGCCGCTGGCACCGCTGAGCAGATCGACGATCATGCCGACGAGGATCGGCCCGAGGAATGGCAGCAGATCCTTGACGAGTCGCAGGCTCAGGTTGGTGGCAAAAAGACCCTTGCGTTCGGCGAGCAGGCGCCACATGATGCGCATTGGAGTGCTCGTGGTGCGACGCGCTGAGGCAGCACCCTTGGCTTCGGTGGCGGCTTCCGCAACATGGGTTTTGGTGATACTGCTGGCGTCGGTGGACGCCCGCGGGGAGTCCTGCACCGCCCCATCGTTGCTGATCGAGGCCCTAGAGGCAACGACCCAGGCCGAATTAACTACCCTCGTTGGGGTACTATGGCCCGCCTGGCTGTCACGGGGATTTGCTATGACCCATCCACCGACCTCGCGTTACTCGCTCCAGGTTGCGATGGTCGTCGGTGCCGCAATGTCGTTGGTTGGCATAGTTTTGTTGCTATCGCTTGCTGCCGAGCGCTCCTCGATCAGCGTGAGCGGGGCCCAACGCAGCGTCTCCACAGACCAGGTCGTTGCGCCAGCGCCAACCGTCGACCCTGTGTCAGACCCAGTTCCGTCGCGAACGTCAAACGAGTCTGACACGCCACCGACAGTGGTCGCAACGGCCCAGGCAATCGAGCCCGACGTGGATCCGGCGAGCTCGCCGGGTAGCGACCAGTTCGTGCCGCGTCTGCGGTTCGACGATGACATGGGGACCGGATCGGCGGAATTCTCTGCGGTGACACTCAACGAGGACCTCGGACGTCTCTTGGTCGCCGACGACGAAGGTCGCATCTTCGAATTCGACCTTGCCGCCAACGGAGAACCAGTCCTGCCGGCACGCCGCACCATTCGGGTTGCAGTTGGGGCGGGCGATATCGAAGGGTTGGCGTGGATGTCGGGCACGGCGTATGTGCTTGCTCACGAAAACGACGGGCGGCTGACCGTCATCGACCTAAACGACGGCCTGACCACCATCACCGACAACGAACTGCAGCGAACGATCGACACGCAAGTGCGAGAGGAAAACGGCAACGGGCTGGAAGGCGTGACCTACCTCGACCCACTACCAAACGGTAGCGAGTTTGCGGTGATCGACGAACGCCCGCCCACGCTGCATTTCATCGACCAAGACGGCCAGGTTGCCAGCACGGTCGCACTCGGCTTCGGGCTGGCCGATGCGTCCGATGTCTGGGCAGCTGCCGACGGCACGTTCTGGGTGCTCAGCGACGAGAATCGGATTGTTGTGCGAACCCGAATCGATGACGCGGGCAACGCGCGCGAAGTCGGATCGTTCAACCTCACAACCGACAATGACACCTTCGAGCAACCCGAGGGTCTTGTTGGGAGCCGCGACGGCACGCGCATCTACATTGTTGGAGAGGCTCCCGGCCCGGGGCGCTTCTCGTTCGGTTTCTTCGAAGCGGAGTAACCTCGACAACGTCTGACTGCAATACAGGATCAACGGGGAACCCACTATGAGCCAGAACTCACGCAACTTCGTCCACGCGGTTCACGCATTCGACGCAGTCGTGCAGCGAACCGATGCATCGGCGTGGCAGAACGCCACCCCGTGCGAGGGATGGACTGCCACGGATCTGCTCGAACATCAGTGCGCCGTGCTTAACGGCGTGACCGACATGGCGGCTTCGGGCCAGATAGCCAAACCGACGCCACCAGTTGACATGAGCGACCCTCGAGCCGCATGGCGCGAAACGCGTGACAACCTTCTGGCAACCCTCGACACACAAGGAACGCTGGGTCAGCACGGTCCGTTCTGGTTCAATGCCCAGACGATCGACGACACGATAGGCATCGTGATGTGGGATGCCGTGACCCATGCGTGGGATCTTGCCCAGGCTGTAGGAGAGCACCACGGGCTCGACGACGCTCTCGTGCAAGCGTGTTACGACGTGGTTGCTCCCCTGTCGGACATGCTCGTCGAGAGTGGCCGCACCGGCCCGGTGATCGAGGTCGCTGCCGACGCCCCAATCCTGGATCGCTATCTCGGCCTTGTCGGACGCCAGGCCTGACCAGGCCGGCGCCGAGACCGCCGACGCCGAGTCGTCACCGAGACGCACCCGATTCAACCTGCGCTGGTATCGAGCCATGCTGGTCGCGCTTGGGGTCCTTGCCGCAGGCATTCTCTACCTGGCCTACGGCGCCACGTCAGCGATCGATGATATCGAAGGTCGGCCGGTTGCGATCGCCACGCTTCCGTGCCAGACCCGGATCCAGGCAACGTCGTCGGGCTTCGTAATCGACGACGAAAGGGTGATTACGGTTGCCCATGCGCTGTTCGAGTCTCGTGACTTCGCTGTGCTCGACACGAACGGCACATGGCGACGGGGCACGATCCGCTACATGGATCTCGAACGTGACCTCGCCGTCCTGCACGTGCCCGGGCTCGCTGCTGGTCCAGTGACTACTCGGGTAGCTGAGCCAGGCGACCCCGTGCGGATGTTGGGTGGAGCAGCAAGTGGTACCAGCAGCGGCGAAGTGCTGCGCCGGGTGCGCATCACCACCGAGGTCATTGGTGATCTCAGTGAGCAATCGCAGCGCTCGGGTTATGAGTTGAGTGTCGAGATTTCCAGCGGTGACAGCGGCGCCGCTGTGGTCGACGAAGATGACAATCTCATCGGTCTGGTATTCGCCCGGCCCAGGCAACGCAACGCAGCGTGGGCGACCTCGATCACCGAAATCGATGCCGTGCGCGATCTGACCGGAGTGCCAACATGGGATTGCGCACCAGATCCCGAAGCAGAACTTGTCCTCGAACCAGCGCAGGCGATTGTGAACTGATGAGCTGAACGGCTGCAGCCGCGTCTACGGTGACGGCGTGGATCAAGGCGTTGCTACCGCACTGCATACCGACCATTACGAACTGACGATGGTCGCCTCGGCGCTCGAGTCCGGGATTGCCGGTCGGGACTCGGTGTTCGAGGTGTTCACACGACGGCTTCCTGCTGGCCGCGCCTATGGCGTTGTTGCAGGAATGAACCGACTCATCGAGGCAATTGGAAACTTCCGCTTCAGCGACGAAGTGATCGACCATCTCGTTAACGCGGGTGTCGTTTCGACCGGACCGATGACGGACTGGCTCGCCAACTACCAGTTCACGGGCGAAGTCAACGGATTCGCCGACGGCGAGCTCTTCTTTCCCTACAGCCCGGTGCTTTCGGTCGAGGGAAGCTTCGCCGAATGTGTGGTGCTCGAGACGGTGCTGCTCTCAATTCTGAATCACGACTGCGCGGTTGCGAGTGCTGCGGCCCGAGTCACCGATGCTGCCAACGGGCGGCGGTTGATCGACGGTGGCAGTCGTCGCACCGATCCTGATGCCGCGATCGCTTCGGCGCGGGCTGCTCACATTGGTGGCTTCGATACGACCTCGAATCTCGAAGCCGGGCGTCGCTACGGAATACCGACCGGTGGCACGACGGCCCATGCATTCGTGCTCGCCCACAGCACCGAAAAGTTGGCCTTTGAGGCCCAACTCAAAGCGATGGGCATCGGCTCGACATATCTCGTCGACACCTTCGACGTCGAGCAGGGCATCCGCAATGCGGTCGAGGTAGTTGGCCCCGGCATTGGTGGGGTGCGCATCGATTCGGGCGACCTGCTCGACGACGCGCGCCGGGCGCGCAAGCTGCTCGATGACCTGGGTGCAACAGAATGTCGCATCGTGGTATCGAGCGATCTCGACGAATTCCGGGTGACCGAACTCGAAGACGCGGGCGCACCGATCGACGCCTATCTGGTCGGCACCAGGCTGGTGACCGGCTCGGGCCATCCCACGGCATCGATGGTGTACAAGCTGGTCTCCATCGCCGATTCCGACGACGACGAGCTTCCCATGCGAGCTGTTGGCAAACTCTCGCCCGGCAAACGCACCATCGGCGGCCGCAAGATCGTGCACCGAACGCTCGATGCCGACGGCTTCTGGGACGCCGAGGTGCTTGCGGTGTTGCCTGTTGATCTGAGCGAGACTGCGCATCGCCCTCAGGTTCCGTTGATTCGGCAAGGCCGAGTGGTGGCATCGTTCGAGCTGAAGCATGCCCGTGATCGCTGCTTTGATCGACGCAGTCGATTGCGGCCCGAGCACCGACGAGTGAACAGCGAAACCAAGGCTGCCATTCCCACGACGTGGATCGGTATCGAACTCGACGAAGATCTGGCCGAGTCGTGAGTCGGGCGTTGCTGATCGTCGATGTGCAGAACGACTTCTGCGAAGGTGGCTCGATGGGCGTCGACGGGGGAGCAGCGGTAGCTGCATCGATCACTCGGTTGGTGGCCGACGAATCGAATCGTGCCCGGTGGAAGTCGACGGTGCTCACCCGTGATTGGCACGTCGACCCAGGAGCGCATTGGGCCCGCGATGGGGTCGACCCAAACTTTGTCGACACGTGGCCGGTGCACTGCCAGGCCGATACGCACGGCGCCGCCTTCCACCCCAACCTGCAAGTGTCGCCCAACGAAGTATTCAGCAAGGGCCGCAACGCTGCGTGCTACAGCGGCTTCGAGGGCTTCGCAGATTTAGATGACTCGCCGTTGCTCGACTGGCTCAAAGCGGGCGATGTGACCGACGTCGAGATCGTCGGTATCGCCACCGACCACTGTGTGCTCGCAACTGCACTCGATGCTGTCGCTGCCGGGTTAGCGACAACGGTGCTGCTGCAACACTGCGCTGGCGTTGCGCCAGCGACCACGGCCCAAGCGTTGACGGCGATGACAGAAGCTGGCGTCACGCTGGTCAAATAGCCGCAACCGGGAATTGTCTAGTCGCCTAATTGGTTTGAGCGGTACACGCAACCGGGTCGCCTATCGTGACCCGGTAAACCCTGGGAGACCCGTGCAAAACTTCTTCGCCCGAATCATGATCGTGGTTGCGTTGACCATCGCCATGTCGGCACCGACGGTCGCCGCCAGTGCGCAGGCCGCCCAAGACACGCTGGTCTGTCCGACCTACGAAGGCGTGACCTGCGAAGGCTTCATCACCGACACGACCGGCGTGATCGCCGACGACGCGGCACTCGAAGCAGTGGTTGGCCGCATGGTGGAGCAATACGGTCACGAGGTCGCGATCGTGCTGGTGAACGACGCGCCCGGTGGTGTCGAGGACTTCGCCACTGGTGTCGGCGAAACGTGGATTGTGAAGGACCGCGACGATCAAGCTGGTGGCGTCGTCGTCGCCATCGACGTCGAGAAGCGCAAGTTGTGGATCACTGCTGGACCGGCCCTGCAGAATGTGATCCCAAACCCGGACACACTCTTGAATGTCGCAGGTCCGAGCTTCAGCAACAGCAACTACGACGCCGGCGTCAACGGCATTCTCGGCACCATCGAGAACTCCTTCGAGTTCGAGACCCGCAACGGAACGGCGGCCGGCAGCTCCAGCAATGAGACCGGCAGTGGCACGATCGGAAGTACATCGGCTCGCGACACAACGTCGCCTAGCGGCGATGATGGCACGTCGATTTCATTGTTGCCGTTGGTGCTGTTCGGCACGCTCGCCTACGCCGGTGTCAGCAGCCTGGGGAGCCGACGCAAGGCGGGCCAAACCCGGGATCTCGAAAGGGAGCGTCGCGGCCAGCAGGTCGACGATGCACTCGATCGACTCGAAACCAGTGCAAGCGATCTGCCTGATCTGCGGCGCTACGAAGTCCCCGAACCGCCCATTTCGGGCACGCCGGCCACTGCGGATGCAGTGACGGCGCTGCAGGGTGTTGCCAACCGGTCGACTTCGCACGACGAAAATGTGCTTCGTGAGCTGTGGTCGCGTGACCTGCTCGACGTCATCGACGCAGCACGCCTCGAGAGCGATACCGAGGTGCCGCTCGAGATGCGAGCCACCGACGATCGAGATCTGCTCGACGATGCCGTGCAAGATGCCGCGCGCGAGGCGCTCGAGGTTCGCAAGGGCGACGACGACAGGTTCCAGGTCCAGCTCCGAGAACTTCAGGGCTTGGTCGCAAGCGTGCGGCCGTACCGGGTCGCCGAAACGCGCCGTCGCTTCGCCGAGACGGTGCTCGACCGCGTGGCACCCACATCATTTGGCGCCACCGTCGTGTCCGACCGGGGCGAGCGCTTCCTCAAGGCCGCCGCCGTCATCGATGCCGATTTACTCGACGACGCGTTGGCCGAGCTCGACCTGGCCTATGCCGAGGCCGAACGCAAGGTCAGCCGGCTCGACATCATCCACGAGCAACTGCCTGACAATGCGGCTCGGCCGGCCGTCGCAGCTGCGCTCACCGACCTCGACAACGATCCGGGCGCTGCGGTCACTCGATACGAAAAAGTTCGTCGCGATCTCAAAGAGCGGTCCCAGCTACTCGAACGAGACCGCCTCGACGTGGACTCGATTGCGGCGCTGCTGCTGCTGAACAATGACGAACTCTCGGTCAACGAGTTCGTCCAGCTGTATCGAGTGCACCGAGAGAACCGAATGAAACCGGCAATGGCGGTCGAGTACGCGCTCGCCGGCCTGACCACCGAACGCGAGATCGAACGAGTTCGCCAATACGCCGACGGCGAAGGCATCCCGGTTGCGATCGTGGCTGCGCTGATGCGCAATCGCGAAGACGGTATCAAGGTGTACAAAGAGCTCGAACGCGATCTGATCAACCACGACGTCACTGGCGAAACCCGCCGCACTATCGCAGGCGTGTTGGCCGCATCGCTCGAACCAGCGCAGGCCGAGCGCCGCTGGCTCGACGCCCGCAAAGCACTTGGCGATCTTGGTCTGGCCGGTAGCTATGCCGATATCGCGGCTGCGTTCGGCGCCAGCGATGCCCGTGGACCGCGCAAGTTCGCGCTTGCCTACGCTGCGCAGCGCCAAGCCCTGTCACGTTCAACGATCGACGACGCCGATCGCTTCGCACCCGAACTCGCCCACACGGGCACGAGCCGCCAGACTGACACATGGACCGGGCAACCGTTGCCAGCGATGCTGCGGGGCTTTGACCCATTCACCTTCTTCTACCTGCACTGGATCACCACCGCCGGCCACACTGGCCGGATTGGTTGGGAACCCATCTACAGCGACAACTCGTGGCAAGGCGACCGTGACTCATGGTTCGGCGGCGGCTTCGGCACTGGCGGAGGCAGCTTCGGTGGCGGCGGCGGCGGAAGCTGGGGCGGCGGCGGCTGGAGCTCAGGCAGCTTCGGTGGCTTCGGCGGCGGGTTCGGTGGAGGATTCGGAGGTGGCTTCGGCGGCGGAGGCGGTGGCTCCTGGTAGTACGTCTTTTTGCTGGCGCAAAAAGCTTGTTTGAGCTGAATCCGTCAACCTTCCCAGGGGCTCTTGCTGGCTCTTGGTAGTACGTCTTTTTGCTGGCGCGAACTCCCTATGGGGTGAGGGGGACGGGGTGGTAGTTGGCGAGGATGTCATTGCCGGACATGATCGAGGGCATAAGGCCGACTTGGGCTGGCACGAGCTGCTCGATAAAGAAGGTTGCGGTCACGAGCTTTTGTGACAAGAACTCGGCCCGCTCGCCGGTTGCGCCAGCATCGAGTTCGGCTTGGGCGGCCGCAGCGCCCTTGGCCATGTAGCCCCCGGCGACAACCGTCGAAAGAAGTCGCAGGTATGGCGTGGCGCCAGCGAGCGCAGCGTCGCCGCGATTGGTCAACAGCCAGGCACTTGACTCTCGGCAGGCCGAGACGCCGTCGGTCAGTGGCTTGGCGAGCGATGCTAGGTCGCCGTTGAGATCCTCGGCATAGGACTGGGTTTGGTCGAGCAGTTCGCCAACGGCAGCACCATCGCGGATCGGAAGTTTGCGTCCGATCAGGTCGATGGCTTGAATGCCGTTGGTGCCTTCGTAGATGGCACCGATGCGAATGTCGCGGTAGTGCTGGGCCGCGCCGGTCTCTTCGACAAACCCCATCCCACCGTGGACCTGCACGCCGAGCGATGTGAGCTCGTTGCCAAGGTCGGTGCACCATGCCTTCGACAGCGGAGTCAGCACCTCGGCCAGCTCTTGGCCGGCTTGGCGAGTGTCGGCATCGCCGCCATACTGGGCATCGTCCATTGCTTTGGCGTTCACGTAGCAGAGGCCGCGCATGGCTTCGATGTAGGACTTCATGGTGAGCAGCATGCGACGCACGTCGGGATGTTCGACAATCGGCGCCGCTTCGCCCTTGGCCAGACCGGGTCGGCCACCCTGGGTTCGATCAAAGGAGTATTGCACTGCCTGCTGATAGGACCGCTCGGCCAGCGCCAAACCTTCGAGGCCAACCGAAAGCCGAGCGCTGTTCATCATCGTGAACATCGATCGCATGCCGGTTTGTTCTTCCCCTATCAGGTAGCCCGTGGCGTCCTCGAACGACATGACTGCAGTCGGGCTGCAATGGATCCCGAGCTTGTGTTCGAGCGAGACGCACTCGAGCGAATTTGCGTCGCCGATCGAACCATCTTCGTTCAGCAGGAACTTGGGCACGATGAATACCGAAATGCCTTTGGTGCCAGGCGGTGCGTCGGTGGTCCGAGCAAGCACGAGATGCACGATGTTGTCGGCGACGTCGTGGTCACCCCACGTGATGAAGATCTTCTGACCGCTGATCGCGTAGGTGCCGTCGTCGTTGCGCACCGCTTTGGTCGTGAGCGCACCGACATCGCTTCCGGCTTGAGGTTCGGTCAGGTTCATGGTGCCGGTCCACTCGCCCGTAACCATCTTGGGAATCCATGTGAGCTTCTGCTTTTCGCTGGCATGAGAGTCGAGCAGATGGATCGCGCCTTGCGTGAGCAGCGGGCACAACGAGAAGCCCATATTCGCCGAGGTCAACATCTCTTGTACCGCAAGCCCGATCACGCCCGGGAAGCCGCCGCCGCCGTATTCGGGATCAAACGACATGGCACCCCAGCCGGCTTCGACCATCTTTTGGTATGCGTCGGCAATGCCGTCGGGGGTTGTGACGGAACCATCGCTGTTTCGCCGGCTGCCTTGGGTGTCACCAATGCGGTTCGTTGGCGCAACAACTTCGCTGAAGAAGCGTCCGGCTTCTTCGAGAATGCCGACGACGTCGGCCGGGTCGACGTGGCCGAATGCGTCGTAGTCTGCAAGATCGGCCACGCCAGCAACGTGCTGGAGCACGAAGTCCATGTCCTCGACGGGGGCTTGGTAATCGCTCATGGGGTAGAGGCTAACGAATAATCACGGTTGTCAATGAGGGGGCTGAGGACGCCCTCGAAGGTTCACCAGCCAGATGAGCCCGTCTCACCTTTGAATGGGCCGACGATCTCGTCGGTGATCCAACCGCCATAGAAGCCGCCGGCCTGGGGGCGGACTCGTTCGCCGTCGACGAAGCATTCGACAGCATCGGGATAAAACGACACATAACCAGCGCAATGAGCGAACTCGGGATACGGCTCGAGATAGCGCCACCCGATCCGCTGCGCCGTCGACGACACGGCCACGTATTCGGCCTTTCCCTTCCACTCGCAATGCGACGAGCCAGGGACTGCCGTCAATACGCCGTCGACGACCGACTCTGGCGGCAGATAGAACGATGGCGGGTGCGAGGTCTCGAGAATCCGCACGGCACTGGTGGTGGAAGCGATGAGGAGATCGCCACTGTGGACCTCGATTCGCCGATTGTCAGCAACAACGGCTGGCGGCCGAGGGTAGTCCCACACCGATTCTTGGCCTTCGATGGGTTGGGCTGCGAAATCGGGTCGTTGCTCGCCACGATTGGTCCAATGGCTTCGTGCTTGTAGCAGCCAGTTGGGTGGCGGGCCCGGCGTTGGTGAAGTCATAGAAGAAAATGACCGTACACGCGTCGACGCCCGACCGACAGACCCAACTGGGCCCCGATTCGGGCGTCTTGTTCTTGCTACGTGGTGGTTTGCGTTACGCAGCGGTCAACCGGCGCATTGCAGTGCTGGTCACACGCTTTGCCAACCGTGGGCAGCGAGCCAGCATCGAAGCAAAGTCGCGAGGTGACAGCGCGTATAGCGTTGCGTCGGTCTCGGTTCGCACCGTGGCCGTGCGGGGCTCACCGGAGAGCAACGCGATTTCGCCGATGATTTCACCGGCGCCGATGGTGGCGATTTCTTCGCCTCCACGAAGCACGACTGCCGTGCCGGCGACGACGATGAGGGCTTGTTGGCCCAGCGTGCCTTCGGTGGTGAGTTCGGTGCCAGCTGGGACATCGACATGAGTGCCAAATCGGCTCAATTCAAGGAGTTCTTGCTCGTTGAAGTTGGCCTTGAGCGCATCGATCGTGCGCTCCGGCATGAAGTCTTGGGGGGTGGTTTTTGTCCAGAACATGATAATTCCTCTTTCTGTGGACACTTCTAATCTACGGCCGGTTTGCTTCGTTTATGAGGCAATGTGACACCCGCTACGGTGGCGCAAGTCACGGCTGGTTTTGGGAATAAGGAGTAGGGTCCGGCAGTGACTTGGGGCATGTACGGGTTGGTGTTCTTGGTAGTTCTGTGTGCCAGCACGGTGCAGTCCTCTATCGGGATGGGACAGGGACTGGTCGCGGCACCGCTGCTGCGGCTGCTTGAGCCAGACCTGTTACCTGGGCCCCTCGTTCTCGCGGGTCTGCTGACATCGATGGTGGTCGCGTCTCGCAATTCACACCCAAGTGACCTACGCGAAGTCACGCCTGCGGTCGCGGGCCGGTTCGTCGGCGCTGGCCTCGCCGTTGGCTTGCTGGCCATGCTCTCAGAGCGAGGTCTGACGATCGCAATCGGGGTCGCTGTTTTGTCGTTCGTAGCCCTGCGGATCAGCGGCGTGAAAATCGCCCGGACGCCAGGGTCGCTCGCAGGAACTGGGGTCGTGTCGGGGCTGACTGGAACAATCGCTGCGCTCGGTGGCGCGCCTATGGGGTTGCTGTATGAACAGCACACCCGCGCCCGAGACTTTCGTGGACCAATGGGTGCATTCGGGGCGCTCGGTGGGATCATCAGCGTGGCTGTACTCGTCGTGTCGGGCGACATGGACGCTCGGGCCTGGGTCTTGGGGCTTTCGCTTCTGCCGCCGTTAGCGCTGGGCTGGATTTTCGCCCGCTGGGTCACGCCGGTTGTTGACCGTGGCCTGCTGGGTCCAATTGTGCTGACGTTGGCGTCGGGCTCCGCAGCCGCGCTGCTTGTGGGCGAACTGCTCTAGGGCTTGGTCACCTTGCGCAGCCTGATCTAGGACGGTACTTCGTCCTCGGAGCACTGGCAGTCTTTGGTCACGTCGATCAGCGAGTCGAGCCCGGTTATCTCAATGAGGTCCTGCTGGTAGGAAAGCGGAGCGTGCACTTCGAGTGAGTGCTCTTCGCTGCGAGCTTGAGCCGTGGCTCTAACCAGCGCTCCAAGAGCCGATGAATCTATGACCGTCACATGGCGCAGGCAGAGGACGATGCGCGGGTTGGTGGCGGCGCGGTCCTCGAGACCCGCGTCGAATGATGCAACTGCGCCAGCGTCGAACTCGCCATGAATGGCGAGGCGCCTACCATCGGCGTCGTCATGGAAGGTGATGTGGAATTGGTGTCTCGGCGCGATCATGAAGCAATTTGTTCAGCAGCTGGGTACGGCAGGGTGACCGAAGTGCCCGAGGGCGACGAGTCAATGATGATCCCGGGCACCGACGCAGCTGCGATCGTCAGGCCTTGGCCGAGGCTATCGGAGTCGCTCGCTGGTGGGTGTGCTGGGTCGAAGCCCGATCCAAAGTCAGAGATGGTGACGCTCGGTCGAGGTGCAAGCACGAGCGTGACGCGGATCGTCTCTGCCCGCTTCGACGCATCGATCGCATTGACTGCAATTTCGGTCACGGCCCCAAGATACCTGGACTGCTGGTCTTGGCTCAAAGGTGGCAACGTCTGTCGAATCACATGACGTAACAGGGGTAGTTCGTCGTAGCTGGTGCGCAGCGCGAGCGAGATACTGCGTTGTGTATGTTCACTCATCGGGGCCCTTGGTTTGGTTCGAGAAGGCGGGCGGGTCGTCATCGAGCTCCGATCGCAAGGCAACAGCAAGGTGGGCCAAGCGCCGATGCACCTGGGGTTGGGAGATACCGAGTTCGCTTGCGATCTGGTGTTGGGTGAGATCCTGTTCGTAGCGCAAATCGAGCAGATGTTTGGCGTCGGGGGTCAAGGTCTCGATGGCGGCTCGGAGGTCGACGAGCTCGTCTGGCGTTTCGGTATGGGGCTCGTGGTTCTCGATGGTTGCGCCGCTGCGCGACTGGCGGGCCCGCCGGGCAGTATGGATGTCTTCGGAAGACAGCCCCGTTTGCTCGGCGATGTCGTGCACGCTGGGCGCTCTGCCGAGTTGCTGGGTCAGCCCATCGATGGAGCGCTCGACGGTGAGTGCGTTCTCTTGCACTCGGCGAGGGACATGCACTGCCCATGCGGTGGAGCGAAGGTGCTTCTTCAACGTTCCCGTGATGGTTGGAATGGCGAAGGCTGCGAAGTTTCCCTTGCTGGGGTCAAACCTGTTGGCGGCCTCGAGAAGCCCGAGCATGGCCACTTGGCGAAGGTCTTCATCGATGCCGACGCCGTGAGAGTACCGAGATGCCAACCGTGCTGCGAGTGGAGTGAACTGCTCGACGAGCGCATTCCTGCCGTGCTGGTGCGCCTCGGCTGACTGGGTCATCGAGAGCCCAACGATGCGGGAGCGAATTGGCGCCGGAGAATGCTTGTGCGCTTCTGCTCTGCTATCGAAGGGAACGCCGCCGCGATCACCGGTGCCAGGTGAAGCTGCGCCCCGATCTCGCCGTGCTCGATTTCAACCCAGAGGCTGTTTTCTGTACCACCGAGCTCGACCGAAAGCGCGCTGGTGCCGATCAACTCGCAGAGCTCGGTGATTGCCTCATCGATGATGTCGAGCTCGTCGGTGTTCGCCCCCGCATCGGATGCCACGATGTCGACTGCTGCGCCTAGCGCACGCGCCGCATCGGCAGGTTCGACTTGTTTGAAATCGATGCGCACTCGGCGATTCGGACTGTTCACCGCCGCCACCGTAGAGCACGACGGATCATGCTGTCAGAACCAACGCGGTGATGTCATCGACCTGTTCGACATCCAAGTTGCGGTTGACCTCGGCGAGAAATCGATGCACCGTCGAAAACGGAGCCGCCGACCATGCAGTACCAATGGCTAGATTCACACCCTCTTGGCCGAGGCTCGACCCGTCGGCAGCGCGGTTGTTCGCCGCTCCGTCGCTCAAGAGCACGAGTCCTTCGCCGGGCTGCAGCGGGTCGAGTTCGGTCGTTCGGTACGCCCGGTCGTGCGGAGTTCCCGCTGGTGGGTCAGCGGGAATCTGTTGCATCTCGATGCTTCCATCGACCAGGCGGCGCCGAACAGGTTCGTGGCCTGCGTTGACCACCATGAGCGAGTTCGCGGTTGCCTCCACCGCAACGATGGTGACGAACCGGCTGCCCTTCCACTCGTCGAGGATCTCGTTGTGAGCGGTTGTGACCTGCTCAGCCAGCGAGGCGCCAGCGCGCCGGCTGTTGCGCAGCGCCGTCACCGCAAGCGTCGCCGCAAGCGTTGCCGTGGTGCCGTGGCCCATGGAGTCGAGCGCATACGCGCTGGAGCTGTATTCGTTGAGTTCGTAGTCGAAGGCATCGCCCGCAACGTTGTAGGCCGGACGAAGTGCTGCTGCCACCGCGTGCAGTTCTGTGGAATCGGTCTGCATTGGCAAGATGTCCCACTGCAGCTCGGCTGCGACCGACATCGCACTGCTGCGACGCGGTCGTTCGAGGTCGAACCGACTCATGCGCCGGTGGGCATACAGCTCGCCGATCAGGGCTCCGAGCGCCCGATCCACAACCGGTTGCGACGCATCGATCCGGGCCACGAGGAACGGCTGCTGGCGGTTGGGCAACGGCGACCAGACGCTTCCGGCGGCGTGCACGGTTTGTTGTCCCATGAGCGAGTCGAGCATTGCGTCGGTCATTGGTAGTCGCAGGGCCGGATTACCGAGCGCCACCACGTGGAGCACTTCGTGATCGACCGCATAGAGCTCGGCGCCGATCGTGCCAGCTTGGGCAATGAGCTCGGTCGCAACGTCGATAAAGTCCGACGCCGTTACTGCTTGGTCGAGCCGGGCGGCTGCAGCTACTAGTTCCATTGTCGTGTGTCCAACCTGGTTTGTGTAGTTTGTGGGTGCCGCGCTCACGATGTACCCGGCCATGACCGGTCCTATTCACCGCCAACGGCGGTCGTTCGTATCGCGTCCATTCTTTCACGGGGCGAATAGAGACGGCGGCAACGGGTACCTGCTGTCTTGCACGGCTCACGCAACCACTTTGCGGCAGCCAACGAAGGAGTAATTCATGGACGACAATCGCGTCACCACCCATCACACCGACAGTGGTGCCACCTCGCTGAAGGCACGACAAGACGACAACAGCTGGATGAAGTGGCTGCTGGCCGCACTGGCGGTTCTGGCGCTGGTTGTCATTGGCTTCTTTGCTCTCGGCGGCGACGCAGACGTCGATATCGACGGCGGCAACATCGATATTGATGTGCCCGAAGTCGATGTAGACGTCGATGCGCCCGATATCGACGTTGAGCTTCCCGACGTAGACGTGGACCCTGGCAGCGTCGATATCGAAGATGGCGATGCCGAAGCAAACGCTGGCGAATAGCCATGACCGCGCAGCAACTATCCACGCCATTCACGATCCCCCCGACCCGCATCCCACCGACTCAAGAGGTAACAGCATGACTACATCCACCCACATCGACTGGCTAGGCGCCACCGTCTTCGACTCGACCGGCGACAAGATCGGCGACATCACCGACATCTACATGGACGATGCAACGGGGCAACCCGAGTGGCTCACCGTCTCGACCGGCTGGTTCGGCACCAAGGAACAATTTGTGCCGATCGCTGGATCAAAGCGCGGGGCCGAAGGTGGCCTGGTCGTGCCGTACACGACTGACCAGATCAAAGATGCGCCTTCGATCGACACCGACGAAGACCACCTAAGCGCCGAAGAAGAGAGTCGTCTTTACGGGCACTACGGATTGAACTTCAATGCCCTCGATCACGAAGCTACCTATGGCGGACGTGAACGAGCCGACGAAGGTTTCGAGTTCCATGACACTCGCGCTGCGCATGCTGCGAGCGACCATGCTGAAATGACGCGATCTGAAGAACAGCTTGCAGTCGACAAAGTCGAACAAGGTGCTGGCCGGGTGCGTCTCCACAAGTATGTCGTGACCGACGACGTTGAGTTCACGGTTCCGGTCAAGCGGCAGGTGGCACGAATCGTGCGCACCGACGCGACTGGTGCTGGCGTAATCGTTGGCGACAGCGTCGAGGAGATTGTTCTCACCGAGGAGCAGGTTGTGGTCGACAAACAGGTTGTGGCCAAGGAGACCGTCGCTATCGAGACCGACACCGTTGTCGACGAGGCGTTGGTCAGCGAAACGCTGCGCAAAGAACAAGTCGTGATCGACGGCGACGTCGAGACGACCT
>Ga0209831_1000102_pt1 | contig 72705 bp, 72 predicted proteins | sample Maine_Asex4_meta_FD_187451 | JGI IMG/M metagenome (GOLD analysis project Ga0209831, IMG submission 187451) | Marine algal microbial communities from Maine, USA - Maine_Asex4_metaG (SPAdes) (version 2) | ecosystem: Host-associated > Algae > Red algae > Unclassified | place: Maine, USA | collected... | reverse complement strand
AAAATCAGTTACTTCTTTTTGTAAATGTTTATAATACTTTCTAATTTGCTTTTTTTAGCTGTCATAAGCCTGTTATTTTTAAATGTTTTTCAACTCAAAAATAAAAAAAATCTTATGATAGTTTTTTATGAAAATGCCGTGTTTGGTACTATGATGATACCTTAGAAAATTTAAAAATGCTTAAAGCTTATGCAGAATCCTACGATGAAGGAGAAACGACTAAATACGAATTTAAAGGATTGGATTATAATATAAAGACAATTGATACTGAAAAATTCTATAACGAAATTTATAATAACGAAAATAGAATTTAATATCTACGCTTTGATATTTTAGCGAAGAACCATAAAATTAAAAAGTAAAATGGTTTTTCATAACTGCTAAACCTGTTGCATTTATTACTTGAATGTAGGGTGTCAAAACCGTTATACTTAAAACTTATAATTGAAAAATTCTTTGAGATATTCTTGGTCCTAATTCAAATTCGCTCTCTTTTAAAACTTTTTTAAGTAGTTTTACCTCATCGAGTAGATTGTTAGATTTATATATTTCGGCAATGTAATAATTCGTTATTGGATCACTCGTTCTTTCCAAAACATACTTTTTTATAATTTGAAGTGCATCTTTGTGTTTTCCTTTAAGGTTAAGTACATAAGCATGCAAGCCATAAACTTTTGGAGTAGTTCTTTCTTTTATTTCAAGTTTTGTAAGTTGAATTGCTTCATCGTATTTATTTTTATTTTCAGCCAAATATACCGCATTCAAACTATGGTACATATTCCCATATTTATAATTTTTAGAAGTCTGTTCAAACAATTTATTATAATGCTCTGTATTTCTAGTATCATTTAGCGCTTTGGAAAGTTCTGCCATAAAAAGATATAAATCTGGCGATGTGTAGCCAGTAAGAACTTGTTTCACTATTTTAAAAGCTTCCTTTGGATTGTTTTCGTAAGAATAAATTATCCAAGCAATACTCTTTTTTGCAAAAGCATTTTTTTGATTTAGATTTAAGGTTTTAATAAAATAATTGTACGATTTTTTTATTTTACCAGCATGACCATAATAAGTCGCTAAATTTGTATAAGCCCATTCTATTAAGTGTTTATTTTTAGACTGTTCCGCAATTTTGGTAGCAGCTTCCATATTTTTTAAAACGGCTTTCATGTCGCCATTATAATCATTCCATTTAGCTAAACGAATTAAATAATCAAAATCTTTAGAATTAAGTATTTCTTTATCTTTTAAATAAGAAAATGCTTTTTGGGGATCCCCTAATTCTAAATAAACATCAAATAAAACAAGTTTAGCAGCTTTATTAGCATTTATAGTATAAGCTTTGTTAGCAAAAACTTCTGCATCTTTAAACCGGTGTTGTGAAATACAATTTCTTGCTAAATCTAAAAAGAGGTAATCTTTTCTTAATCCACCAAAATCTAAAACTTTTAGCAACGCTTGTTCTGCTTTTTTCAAATATTCAATCTTTCCTGTAGTTTCAAATAGAGTAGCATATTCGCCTGAAATTTTTTTTATTTCTACAATTTGAAGACTGTCTTTTTCAATAAATGTATTTAAAATATTTACTCGTTTTTGTGTGTTAGAAATGAGATTACTTTCGTTTTGAAAAAATTTTCTGTAATCGTTTTTATCGCTAACCGTATTACTATTTTGTTGGCAAGAAAATAATGTAAAGCATAAAGCCAATAAATAAAATTTATCTTTATTTTTTTTAATACTGAATTTCATATTTTTTAGGAAAGAGGTAATTATTATTAATAGTTGAATTCTATATTTTAAAGTTAAAATATAGAATTCAACTATTAATGCACCATTTGAGTAACAAGAAAATGACTTATAGCATACCAGTAAATACCTTATAAATAATTTGGAACCAATTTTTATTAGTTTAATAACGTAAAAATTTAATCTTAATTTTAGCTATTTTTTACTATAAAAATAAATTATAAATCATTTTCAACTAAAATAGTGTTGTTGAGATTGTTTTATTTATAAAAAGGCTCGTATGTAATTATTTTAAGAATTTACGGTATAATACTTTTTTAATTTATAACATAAGGGGTTCCTAAGTAAGGAAATTTCCCCCCAATATTTACATATCTTGCATCTAAGTTATCAGAAACTAGTATTGGTAGATCTGCAACACCATCACCATCAGTGTCTTGTCCATTAAAGCGATCCCCTTTTTCTCCTCCAAACATTTGAGAAAGCATTATATCGATTACATCATCTTTTAATGTTCTTCCAGTAAATTTTTTGTAACTGGTTTTTTCATCGAAAGATACTTGTAATACATTTTTTGACATTAAATCTGAAAATTGATTTAGGTTTAAACCTAAATAATTAGCTTCAAAACTAGCATCAAATATTTTATGCATGTCGATTAATCTTTGTTTAACTACAGGTGCAAATTTGGATTGTTCTTTTGCGGTAATCTGATTAAACTTATCTCGTGTTTTAGGATCCAAAATATAATTAAGCGTGGTTTCGGGTCTTCCAATAAAATCAACCTGACTATAATTTCCTGAAAAGTCTGGTAAAAAGATATTTTCAGTTGAATTCACTTTTTTTATTTCTTTTTTTTCCTCATCGTTTGCCTCGTCCGAGCAAGCGGTAAGTAATCCAAAAGTAAGTAAAAGGACTATATATTTTATATTTGATAATTTCATTGGTAATATTTTTATTAAAAATTTTTAAGAATTCCTTTGAAGTTTTAAGCTTATTGTTTTCTTTTTGCGGACAACCAACAATTAAAAACTTTAGAATTAAGGCTAGCTACAGGGTGATTAAAAGTTTTTCCAAGATATTTATTAGGAACTTCTACCGCAATGGATAAAATATTCAAAGGCGGAAAAGTAAATTTGCGATCAGGACCCTTAAAACCACCTTTAGGCTCTTTAGATTTTCCTGAAAATACGGCAAAATATTGGTTCAAATCAATATAGAAAGGATCTTGTCTACGTCCAGCAAAATATGAAAACCCTTCTTTAGACTTTGTAATTACATTATCATCGGAACTAATTTCTACTTTTCCTATGAATTTTGCGTTTTCTGTGGAAACGGTACTTATAACACCTTTTTCCACGGGAATGTAAGGACCAAAAAAGTACATAAAGCCATCTTTTGGAATTGCTTGTATTACTAGATCTTCTTCTAGATCATTATTATTATCAATATTAATTTCAATAAGTACATTTTCATCAAAAGAAGTGTCGTTACTTCCTGGAGGTAGGTTACTTTGTAAAGTGGCAACAAACACAGTGCTTTGTGGATTTTCTGGACTCTTGAAAGCATATAAGTCTGCTAAATCTGCTGAATTCCCTTTAGTTGAAGGAGAGTCAATATGATCACTTGCTAAACAAATAGCTCCTAATAAAACAAGTGCAACTAGTTTAAAAGATTTTTTTTTCAATTTTTTTATATTTTATTTGTGAGGCGCTAAAGTATTGTAAATGAATAATATAAATCATAATTTTATCTTAAAAATAAATATAATTAGGGTTAACTACTTTAAACTACAAAACTCTCGCTGAAAAAGAATTAGAAATTGAAATCAATAACTATAGAAAAGTCGTTTAGAAATCTATACCAAATTTACTAGGTAGTCTAAAACTAAAGATAAAACTCGTTTAAACTTTTTTAATTGAAGCGAAAAATAGAGATTTTTTGCTCAATTGAAATCATTTTATGGTTGCATAGCATTGCTACGGAACAAAAAAAGGATAAAAAGTGAGTGAAAAAGATCATTTTGCAGCCAATTGAAAAAAGTTTAAACGAGTTCATAGTGTACAATTATTCGAAGAATTTAATAGAGAGGAATAGTGCGAATTAAAGAGAGTAAACTAGCATAAAAACTGATAGTTTTTTATTATCAGTCGCTATAATTTTTTTAACACATCATCTAAGTCAATATCTGCACAGGTCTCAACAATTAAACTTGGTTTCAATACCGATTTAGATAAGTCTTCAAGCTTAGTAACTCCCGAAAGTGTTAAGATTGTTTTGTACCCTAATTGAATTCCACCTAAAATATCGGTAGCCAAAGTATCTCCAATAATAATCGTTTCTTCGGCAGTTAGTCCCAATTTTTTACGAGATGCACGCATCATAACTGGACTTGGTTTTCCTACAGAAAAAGCACAAACACCTGTGGCTTCTTCAATCATAGCAACAACGGCCTTTATGCCAAGATTATTCCAGCCTGTTTTTCGAGGGGAAGGATCCAAATTTGTAGCAATAAACCGAGCGCCAGCCAAAATCATTTCTACAGCATTATTAACCATATCCATAGTAAAGTTAATTCCCTCACCCAAAACTACGTAATCAGCATTTTGATTTACAAGTTTGTATCCCACATTTTCAAGGCTTGATATTAAACCGCCTTCGCCCAAAACATATGCTGTTCCTTTAGGTTTAATAAAAGATAAAAACCAAGCTGTAGCCATGGCACTGTTATATACATTTTCTTCTTTAATATAGATTCCCATTTTTTCTACTTTAATAACAGTATCCATAGCCGTTCTTTGGCTATTGTTTGTCATAAATAGAAATGGAATTTTCCTTTTTTGTAATTCTGAAATAAATGTATCTGCTCCAGGAATTAAGTCATTGCCACTATAAATAACTCCATCCATGTCGATAAGAAAACCTTTTTTCATTTTTTTATACTTGAATCTATTCTTTATTTTTCTAGAAGGTAAAAATAATAATAGTTATTTTAATTCCTACCAACTCAAATGTAAGCAGATTTTTTTTGAAACAGGCATTTCAGATAAAGCTTATGGGCGTTATTTTTGTGCAGCAATAATTTCGCTTACCGCTTGCTTATATTTATATGGATTTCCTGCCTTTTTAATTGCTTTGTATACTTTTTGAGGATTATGGGTAGATTGAGAAAAAAATTCCCAAAAGCCAAGCATTTTCATTTTTATTGGGGTAGGGCCAGAAAGCGCTGCATCGTATTGTTGGTAAATAGTATCATGAAATTCTCTAAAAATATTCCATCGTTCTTTTGGATACGCTGTGCAATTAGCTTTGATCATACTTGGTAAAAAAGGATCAGTGATAAGTCCTCGACCTATCATAAAATGCTTAATGGATGGAAAGCGTTCTCTTAATACTTTAAATTGCTCTACAGAGGTAATGTCACCATTGTAATAAAGCGTATGTTTAGTAACATCTATACATTTTTGAAAAGCTTTCAAATCCACACCACCTTTATATAGTTGCTTTCCAAGACGGGCATGAATTGCAACATTTTTTAGGGGGTATTTTTCTAGAATAGGAAAAGCATCTAAAATTTCAGTACTATTTTCATATCCTAAACGCATTTTCATTGAGATGTTAACATTGGTCTCGCTGTGGGCGCGGTCTAATATGTGGTCTATTTTTTCGGTATTGCAAATAAGCCCTGAGCCCATGCCACTTTTAGTAACCATAGGATAAGGGCAACCCAAATTCCAGTTAAGTTCATTATAGCCCAAGGATTGGATATATTTAATCACAAATATAAACTCATCTGCATTTGCTGTCATTACTTGTGGAATAACTGTCAGCGTTGTATTAGCTACAGGGTCTAAATCTCGTTGGTAAGATCCCTTAATAATCATCTTTTTATTAAAGCGAATATAAGGGGCATAATAGGTATCTATTCCTCCGAAAAATTTTTGATGTGCGTTGCGAAAACGGAAATCAGTAAAGCCTTGTAAAGGGGATGATAGTAGGTTGTAGGGCATTGATACTTTTTTTAAAACAAAGATAATAGTATATAGAGTTGCATAAACTTTTAAGACTTTGCTTTTTTCATAGAGAACTATCAAGTTGATAGTAGATTGTTTCTATAGTTATTGGTGCATTTTTATTCGTTTACATAAAAAATTGGGATTAGTTCTTGAATTTGGATAAAAAAGAAATGGATTTTTCATTCTTGGGTCAGTTTTTATCCTCTGATTTTAGAAGTTTAATAAAAAAAGCCACTTAAAATAGTTCTTAAGTGGCTTTTAGTACAATTCTATACATGATTTACATCATTCCAGGCATTCCGCCTCCACCCATTGGTGGTCCAGCAGGAGAATCTTCTTTAATATCTATCAAAGCACATTCTGTAGTTAAAATCATTCCAGAGACAGAAGATGCATTTTCTAAAGCAACACGTGTTACTTTTTTAGGATCTATAATCCCTGCTTTTAGCATGTCTACGTATTGGTCTGATTTAGCATCATAACCAAAATCTTTTTTGCCTTCGATTACTTTAGCAATAACTACCGATCCTTCTCCACCTGCATTTTCTACAATAGTACGTAATGGAGATTCAATAGCACGGTTTACGATTTGTACACCAGTTGCTTCATCATCATTTTCAGTAGCTACTTTAGTTAGAGCTTTTTTAGCTCTAACTAAAGCAACACCACCACCAGCAACAATACCTTCTTCTACAGCGGCACGAGTGGCGTGTAATGCGTCGTCTACACGATCTTTCTTTTCCTTCATTTCTACTTCACTAGCAGCACCCACGTAGAGTACAGCAACACCACCGGCTAATTTAGCCAATCTTTCCTGTAATTTTTCTCGGTCGTAATCAGAAGTTGTGGTTTCAATTTGAGATTTAATTTGATTGATTCTATTTTTAATTAAATCTTCTGTACCTGCTCCATTAACAATTGTAGTATTGTCTTTATCAATAGCAACTTTTTCAGCAGTACCTAATTCCTCTAAAGTAGCTGTTTCTAAAGAAAAACCTCTTTCTTCGGATATTACAGTTCCTCCTGTAAGGATAGCTATATCCTCAAGCATTGCTTTTCTACGATCGCCAAAACCAGGTGCTTTTACAGCAGCAATTTTTAAGGCACCTCTTAATTTGTTTACAACTAAAGTGGCTAATGCTTCACCATCTACATCTTCAGCTATAATTAATAAAGGTTTTCCTGTTTGAGCTACAGGTTCTAATACAGGAAGCAAATCTTTCATTGAAGAAATCTTCTTGTCATAAATTAATATATAAGGATTCTCTAACTCAGCAGTCATTTTTTCACTATTAGTAGTGAAATACGGAGAAAGGTATCCACGATCAAATTGCATTCCCTCAACAACGTCAACATAAGTTTCGGTTCCTTTAGCTTCTTCAACAGTAATTACACCTTCCTTGCCTACTTTTCCAAAAGCCATAGCGATTAATTCGCCAATCACTTTATCATTATTAGCAGAAATTGAAGCTACTTGTTCTATTTTTTCAGAAGAGTTTCCTACTTCTTTGGTTTGTTTCTCTAAATCAGCAACGATTACTTCCACAGCCTTGTCGATTCCTCTTTTAAGATCCATTGGATTAGCTCCAGCAGCAACATTTTTTAATCCTTCTTTTACAATAGCTTGTGCTAATACTGTTGCTGTTGTGGTACCATCACCTGCAAGATCATTGGTTTTAGAAGCTACTTCTTTTACCATTTGAGCTCCCATATTTTCAAGAGCATCTTCCAATTCAATTTCTTTAGCCACAGTTACACCATCTTTAGTAACTGTAGGCGCTCCAAAAGCCTTACTGATAACTACATTACGACCTTTTGGCCCTAATGTTACTTTTACTGCGTTTGCTAATGCATCTACACCACGTTTAATTCCGTCACGTGCTTCAATATCAAATTTTATATCTTTTGCCATTATTTTAGCTTTTAGCTGTCAGCACTTGGCTGTCAGTATTGTTGTTTTAGTAAATTATAATTAAACGAATTAAGCTGGTAACAAATAGGTAGCAGCCATAGTAGTGTTATACGATCGCTAAGATATCATCTTCGCGCATAATAATATAATCGCCACCTTCTTCTTTTAATTCAGTACCCGCATATTTACCGTAAAGAACGGTATCGCCAACTTTAACAGTCATATCGTGGTCTTTTTTTCCATTACCAACAGCAACTACTTTGCCTTTTTGAGGCTTTTCTTTTGCTGTGTCTGGAATAAATAATCCAGAAGCAGTTTTAGTTTCGGCAGCTACAGGCTCTATAAGCACGCGGTCAGCCAATGGTTTAATTGATACTCCCATGTTAATATGTTTTTAATTGATTAAAATTATTTTTGATATAATTGTTTTTTCAGAAATTATGCCAGATCAAAATAGCTGACATTTTTAAACTAAAAATGCCGACTTGTCAGTTGCAAATCGGCATTAGGTATAATTTTCGGCTAATTGTATTTAATCAGCAATGCTTGTGTCTTCTTCTAATTCAGGAATAACTTCTTCAGTAGATTCACCTTCACCAACTTTAGAATCTTGCAATCCTCTGCCATCCATTATAGAAACATTAGAAAGCAAAATTAAAGCTAAAAGTAGTGTGGCTAATGCCCAAGTACTTTTATCTAAAAAATCAGTTGTTTTTTGAACACCACCCATTTGCTGAGTACCTCCTCCAAATGAAGAGGATAATCCTCCACCTTTTGGGTTTTGTACCATTATTACTAAAACCAATAGTAGGGCTACTACTACTATAAGGGCTAAAAATATAGAAAACGTACTCATAATATATTAATTGTTATCCTGCAATTTTTGTATCGCTCGAATTTGGTCTGCAAATAAACCACTTTTTTCGGGATTTTTCAAACTTAAAATTTTATATGCTTGAATTGCTCGTTTGTAATTCCCTTGAGCTAGGTAAACTTTTGCTAAAGTTTCTGTCATTAAGTCTTTTGCCTCAGTAGTATTTTTGGTAACTAAGTTAGTTACAGGAGCCGTTTTTTTAACGGGTTTTATTTTTGGATTATTCTTCAAAAAGGTATCAATTAAAGGGCTTTCAATAAGTCTTTTCTTTTTTGGCTTCTCTTGCTGTTCTCTAAATATAGGTTGTATTGAAGTTAGGTTAAGCCATTCTGCAAAGGAGTGTTTTTCTTGAGAAGAAAATTGTAAAGGAGTTTTAGGGTCAAGAGTATTTTTTTCTTTAAACGCTACTTCTGGTTTTTGAATATTTTGGGTAGTTATTAAATTTTGTTCTTCAATAGTTACGATAGGTTTATCTACAACAATTAATTTTTCTTTTAATCCCTCAGTTTTATTAATCTTTACTTTTTCTATAAGACTTTTTTTAGTATTAAAAATTTTGGAGCTTATAAAGTTGAACAGCACTTCTCTGTCTGTTGTAAAAGCAGCCGTCTCTTTTAGTTTTTGGTTATATACAAAGCTACCACTATCTTTTAAGGCTTTTAGTTGTATTGCTTTTGGAGCTTGGAAGTACGGGTAATTACTAATAACTGAAGAAAGCGTGGGGATATCTGAGCTTTTAGTTAAAGCTGGATGTTTTAAAAGGTAAATAAGTTTTTCAGCATCCATAATTACCACCTTGCTAAAGTTTCTGTAACCATATCTTGAGTAATACGTTCGATAATTACATTGTAAGCCTCCTCTTCGATAGCACCTGTCAATTGTGCTGTGCCAGCATAATCAAAAAAGAAAGTAAATGTTTTCTCTAAATCGTTTTTTTCGTCTTTTGTGTCAATATAGCGCATGCGTACGGAAATAGTTAATCTGTTTTCAGCAGCAGTTTGATTGGCAGTCGCCGTATTTGGAGCAATGTAGTAATTAGTTATTTCTCCTTCATAAATAATATCTCCATTTTTATTAGTTAAATCTAGATTGGTTTGATTAAGGATAAAATCTTGTAAAGTAGTAGTAAGTTGCCTATCTAATGAAGGAATTACAATAGCAGCCTCATTAGCAAAAGGCCGAACCTGAAAGGTTTTAATATTAGGTCCTATGGAAATACCACTAAAAGAATAAATACCACACCCTACTAAACTTGTAGTAGAAATTAATAAAAGAATAATAAGTTTAAAATGCTTCATTATAAGCCGTATTGTTTAATTTTTCGATATAATGTACGTTCACTAATGCCCAATTCATCGGCTGCAAGTTTGCGTTTTCCATGGTGCCTTTCCAGTGATTTTTTTATTAATTCTAATTCTTTATCTTGTAAAGATAGCGTTTCTTCTTCTTGGACTTCTTCAGCAAAATAATACTTGTCTTCCTCTTCTTTGAGGCTGTTTTTATGTGCTTCAATTTGTATGTACTCAGAGGGAGGGGTATAGTCTTCACCCTCATATTTTCGATTATTAACAACAGTTTCTGAATCTGAATCTCCGTAAATTTTATTAATTAGCTTTTCGTTATCTTTTTGTACTTCGGTAGCGTCTCCATTTTTCATTAACTCTAAGGTTAATTTTTTCAGATCGCTTAAATCACTTTTCATATCAAAGAGTACTTTGTATAATATTTCGCGCTCATTTTTAAAATCGCTATCAGAAGATTTATCTGAAATTACCGCTGGAAGATTAGAACCCATATTGGGAAGGTAATTCTTCATAGTTACTGAAGTAATACTTCTATTTTGCTCCAAAACAGAAATCTGTTCAGCTACATTTCGCAATTGACGAATGTTACCACTCCAATGGTATTTTTCTAACAAAATCACAGCATCGTCAGCTAACCTAATTGTTGGCATTTTGTACTTAATTGCAAAGTCAGAAGCAAATTTTCGAAATAATAAATGAATATCGCCTTTACGTTCCCGCAAGGCAGGAAGATTAATTTCGACAGTACTTAACCGGTAGTATAAATCCTCTCTGAATTTCCCTTTCTTGATAGCTTCAAACATTTTTACATTTGTAGCAGCTACGATGCGCACATCTGTTTTTTGAACTTTTGAAGACCCAACTTTTATAAACTCCTTATTTTCTAAAACACGTAAAAGTCTTACTTGGGTAGTTAATGGTAGTTCCCCGACTTCATCTAAAAAAATAGTTCCTCCATCAGCTTCTTCAAAGTAACCACTACGAGTAGCTGTTGCTCCGGTAAAGGCCCCCTTTTCATGTCCAAAAAGTTCACTATCAATAGTTCCTTCTGGTATAGCGCCGCAGTTTACAGCAATAAGTTTTCCGTGTTTGCGATGCGAAAGAGAGTGCACAATTTTAGGCATACTTTCTTTTCCAACCCCACTTTCTCCTGTAATCAATACAGAAATATCCGTAGGCGAAACCTGAATCGCTTTTTCTATTGCGCGATTTAGGCTTAGATCATTACCTATAATTCCAAAACGTTGTTTTGTGGCTTGTACGGATTCCATATCTGTTCTCTGCTAAAGCAGTAATTTAGTATTGTTTAAATTTTTCTATTTTAAACTGGTTATTAATTATTCTCAGAGTACCCAACAGCTTCCCCAATCATTGTAGCGCTAGTGCAACTTTCGATTTTTACATTTACAAAATCCCCTACTTTGTAATTTTCCTTAGGGAAAACAGCAACTGCATTCTGAGTAGCTCGTCCGCTCCATTGTTCATTTGAGCGTTTGGATTCTTTTTCTATTAAAATTTCAACCGTTTGTCCAACAAATTGCGATAAGCGTTCACCACTGTGTTTTTGTTGTAGATCAATAATTTCAGATAGTCTTCTTTTTTTTATATCCGCAGGAATATCATCTTTCATTTTGCGTGCAGCCATTGTGCCTGGACGTTCAGAGTATGCAAACATAAAACCATATTCATAGCGTACAAATTCCATCATAGACAGGGTGTTTTTGTGATCCTGCTCTGTTTCTGTAGGAAAACCAACAATAATATCCTGTGAGATCGCACATTCAGGAATACGAGTTTTAATATTTGTGATTAAATCCATGTATTCTTGTCTCGTGTGGAGGCGATTCATTTCCTTAAGGATACGATCACTACCACTTTGGATTGGTAAATGGATGTATTTACAAATGTTTTTGTGTTTAGCCATCACATCAATTACATCCATGGTCATGTCTTGAGGATTCGATGTGGTAAAACGTAATCTTAATTTCGGGTATTTAGTAGCCACCATGTCTAATAGCTTAGCAAAATCTGTAGAAGTCGCTTTTTGGATTTCACTTGCTTTTACAAAATCTTTTTTTAATCCTCCGCCATACCACAAAAAACTATCTACGTTTTGGCCTAATAAAGTGATTTCTTTAAAATTTTTAGATACTAAGTCGTCTATTTCTTCTAGTATACTTTGTGGATCTCGACTGCGTTCGCGGCCACGCGTAAAAGGAACAACGCAAAAAGTACACATATTATCACATCCACGCGTTATAGACACAAAAGCAGAAACACCATTACTTTGAAGTCTTACAGGGGAAATATCGGAATAAGTTTCATCACGCGATAAAATTACGTTTACAGCATCGCGACCAGCATCTACTTCTTTAATTAAATTGGGTAGGTCTTTATATGCATCAGGACCTACAACTAAATCTACTATTTTTTCCTCTTCTAAAAATTTGTCCTTCAAACGCTCTGCCATACAGCCTAAAACACCCACTTTCATATTTGGATTGTGGCTCTTTTTTACGGCATTATATTTTTCTAAGCGTTTGCGAACGGTTTGTTCTGCTTTATCTCTAATGGAACAAGTGTTTACCAAAACCAAGTCAGCTTCTTCAAGCTGAGTTGTGGTGTTAAAACCTTCGGTAGCCATTATCGAAGCGACAACTTCGCTATCGCTAAAATTCATTTGACAACCATAACTTTCAATAAAAAGTTTGCGCTTATTTTGGGTTTTGTTATCCAAAACTAAAGCTTCTCCTTGCTTTTCTTCGTCAATTATCTTTTCCATTCACTTTGTATTGATGTTTTTAGGGATTGCAAATATAATAAATATTCAGGTTTTAATGACAATGTGTCAGGAATCAAATGTGTTATTAGCGGTTAATTATTTTTAAATAAAAAAGTATTTTTTTTTAAGCTATATAAATAGAGGCATCATAAGGGATTGGTTGCTTTAAAAATGAACGATATATAATGGTAATGTTGCAAAGCTTCGAAAAATTGATATACTTTTGTAAGCGTAAAACACGAACATATGGCTAAGAACTTGGTAATTGTTGAGTCACCTGCAAAAGCGAAAACAATAGAGAAATTTTTAGGAAAAGACTACGTAGTGCATTCAAGTTTTGGGCATATTGCAGATTTGCCTTCCAAGGAGCTAGGAGTTGATGTAGAAGGGGACTTTTTACCTAAGTATGTGGTTTCTGACGACAAGAAAGATGTTGTTAGAAAGTTGAAAAACCTAGCTAAGAAAGCAGAAATGGTTTGGTTAGCAAGTGATGAGGATCGAGAAGGGGAGGCTATAGCGTGGCACTTAGCAGAATCATTAGAATTAAAAAAGGAAAACACAAAACGTATTGTTTTTCACGAAATTACAAAGTCAGCTATTTTAAAAGCTATTGATAACCCAAGAGAAATTGACTATAACTTAGTAAATGCGCAGCAAGCCCGTCGTGTATTGGACCGTTTGGTGGGGTATGAACTTTCGCCTGTTTTGTGGCGAAAAGTAAAAGGAGGTCTATCTGCGGGTCGAGTACAATCCGTGTCAGTGCGCTTAATTGTAGAGCGCGAGCGGGAGGCTTTAGGCTTTGATGCAGAGGCATCATATAGGATAGATGCGGAATTTAGTGCTAAAGGAAAGCGATTTAAAGCGAAATTGCCCAAGAATTTTAAAAGTAAAAAAGAAGCACAAGCTTTTATTAAAAAAAATATAGGAGCTAATTTTAAAGTAGCAGATTTAACTAAAAAACCTGCGAAAAAATCTCCAGCAGCTCCTTTTACAACTTCAACATTACAGCAGGAGGCTGCACGTAAATTGTATTTTTCGGTTTCAAAAACAATGAATATGGCGCAACGCTTATATGAGGCAGGCCATATCACTTATATGAGAACGGATAGTGTTAACTTATCACAACAAGCGCAAGACGGTGCTACGGAAGAAATAGTTACGGCTTACGGAAAAGAGTATAGTAAAACAAGGCAATATAAAGGCAAAGCAAAAGGGGCGCAAGAAGCGCATGAGGCGATTCGCCCAACCAATTTTGCAAACCATACAGTAAATGCAGAACACGATCAGCAACGTTTGTACGAATTAATTTGGAAGCGTGCAATTGCTTCGCAAATGAGTGATGCGCAATTGGAGCGAACAAACGTCAAAATTGAAGCAGATAAACATCAAGAGATGTTTACGGCAAATGGAGAAATGATTAAATTCGAGGGTTTTCTAAAAGTATATTTAGAAGGAAATGATGATGAAGAGGAAGAGCAAGATGGGATATTGCCAGCAATGAAGTCAAACGATCCTCTTGAAAATGGATATGTAAAAGCAACAGAACGATTTACAAGGCCGCCAAGTAGATATACAGAAGCTTCGTTGGTAAAAAAGCTAGAAGAATTGGGTATTGGTCGACCATCTACTTATGCGCCAACAATTTCGACTATACAAAATAGGAAGTATATTGAAAAAGGAGAAAATGAAGGGGATTTTAGAAACTATATACAAATTGTGTTAAAAAAAGGAGAAGTTAAGGAAACTGAGCTTCAAGAAAAAGTAGGTAGTAATAAAGGGAAATTGGTACCAACAGATGTAGGTATGGTAGTTAATGATTTTCTTGTTGAGCATTTTTCTGCAATATTAGATTATAATTTCACAGCCAAGGTTGAAGAAGATTTTGATGAAATAGCAGCGGGTAATGAAGAATGGACGCATATGATGAAGTCTTTTTATAAAGACTTTCATCCAGTTGTGGAGGATGTTGCTAAAAATGCAGAAAGAGAAGTTGGGGAGCGCATTCTGGGTAAGGACCCTGAGTCAGGTAAGCCTGTTAGCGTGCGTTTGGGTAAATTTGGGGCAATGGTGCAAATTGGCTCGGTGGAAGATGAAGAAAAACCTCGTTTTGCAAGTTTAAGCCCAGGTCAAACATTAAGCAATTTAACCTTTGAGGAAGCAATGGATTTATTTCAGCTTCCAAAAGATTTAGGACAATATAAAGGTGAGGCAGTTATTGTTTCAAACGGTCGTTTTGGTCCCTATATTAAATATGGTGCAAAATATGTTTCGTTAGATAAAGGCGAAGATCCAATGAGTGTGGATATGAGTCGTGCTGAAGAATTAATTGATGCTAAAGAAAAAGCAGATGCACCAATTTATGAGCATGATGGATTTCCTGTTCAAAAAGGAGTCGGTCGTTTTGGTCCTTACTTAAAATGGAATAGCATATTTATTAATGTAAATAAAAAGTATGATTTCGATAATCTTTCTGATAATGATATAGTTGCGTTAATAGAGGAAAAGAAACAAAAGGAAATCGATAAAGTAATTCATCATTGGGAAGATGAGGGAATTCGAGTGGAAAAAGCACGTTGGGGGCGTAGTAATATTTTAAAAGGTAAAATTAAAATTGAATTGCCTAAAACGGTTGACGCTACTAAGCTTACGCTAGAAGAAGTACAGGGTATTATTGAAAAACAAGCACCCAAAAAGAAAGCTCCAGCAAAAAAAAAGACAACAACAGCCACGCGTAAAAAAACTACGAAAAAGTAAACATGTTTGATTTTTTACAGCCTATTTCAGAAGAGTTCCTTCAGTATGTGAAAACTTTGCCGAGTCACACCATTGGTCAAAATACGAGTTTTTATACTGCTGAAGCCTTCCCGGACTTAAAGAGGGGGAGTGTTGTTTTATTCTCTGTTAACGAGTACAGGAATTCGATAGCAGAAGCGAATGTGAAGTCTAATTTTGATGCTATTCGCAAACATTTTTATAAATTAGCAAAAGGCGATTGGTTATTGGATTTAATTGATTTAGGTCAAATCAATTCAGGAGCAGAAGTTAATGATACTTATTTTGCAGTAACAAGGTTAGTGCAAGAAATACATAAATCAGATTGTATACCAGTTATTGTAGGAGGAAGTCAGGATATTACATATGCTAATTACAGGGCTTATGATCCAGACAAAGGAATGGTAAATTTAGTAAGTATAGATGCTTGTTTTGACTTGGGTAATGTGGATTTACCAATAACAAATGAATCTTATGTTGGTAAAATAGTAGTAGATAGGCCTTATAATTTATTTAATTACACTAACTTGGGGTATCAAACTTATTATGCCGCTCCAGAAGAATTGGATTTAATAGAGCGGATGTTTTTTGATTTATATCGCTTAGGTGAAATTTCAAAAGATTTAGCTATGTCAGAACCCATAATTAGAGATGCAGATATAGTATCGGTAGATTTAAATGTTCTAGAAGCCACGTTTTATGGTGAAAATCCAAATGGTTTTTCTGGAAAAGAACTTTGTGCTTTAGCAAGATATTCGGGGATAAGTGATAAAGTTTCTAGTTTTGGAATTTATGAATATAAGCATGAAAAATGTACTAAAGCAAGCAACCAGTTAGTGGCACAATTAATTTGGTATTTTATTGAGGGAGTTAACTGTCGATGGGGGGAAATAGGGGAATTGTCAACTATGGATGTAACCCATTATCATGTGCCTGTAGATGACCAGATTTTGTCTTTCTATAGGAGTAATATTACAGCGCGTTGGTGGATGGAAATAACACCTTTTGCAACTCTGGATAATATTTTGACCTCAAACACGTTATTACCATGTACATATGCTGATTATGAAAATGCTTGTAATCAGAATATTCCAGAGCGGTGGTTTAACGCAAAAATGAAGTATGAGATGTAATTTGTCGAACATTTAAGAATTTTGTCGCTAAAAAATTGTTTTTTTGAAAATTAATAAATAGGTTTACTACCTTGAATCTAAAAAGATCTTAACCTAAGAAAAGTTATGAATAAACTATTGATGATTGCAACAGCCCTAGTTGCCCTGATTAGTTGTAATCCTTCTAATGATGGTCAGCTTGCTCCTAAAAGCAGGAAATCATCTTGGCACCCTGAAAAACCTTATGGCATGACTTTAGTGCCGGGAGGAGCTTTTATAATGGGTAAGGCTGATGATGATAAGGCAGGTCTTCAAAACGCCCCAACAAAAACAGTTACTGTGCGTTCATTTTATATGGATGAAACAGAAATTACGAATTCTGAATATCGAATGTTTACTAAATGGGTGAAAGATTCAATTACGCTTTTTGAACTAGCCAAACTTGCAGATGATGTAGGTGTGGGGCAAGAGGAAGGAATTGGTCAATTCTCTTTCAAATCAGCTAATGATGAAGAAGAAAAAACACCTTACGAACAATATATAGCAGATAACTATGAAGGTGCTGGGGAAACAGGCTATGAAGGTCGAGCTTTAAATTGGGATAATGATCCCAATGAGCTTTCTACTGAGGACTATGACGAGTATATATCTGAAGTTATGGATTCTTTATACATCCGAGCTGAAGAGTCGTATAATGGAGTTAGGATGTTTAAAACAGAAAAACTAAAGTACGATTATAAAAGTTACGATATAGAAGCAATGGCTCGATCAAAAAGTAGAAATTCTAAGAAATTTTTACTTCGTGAAGCTGTAGAAGTATATCCAGATACTACGGTTTGGATTCGTGACTTTAATTATTCTTACAATGAGCCAATGCACGATCAGTATTTTTATCATAGAGCTTATGACGATTATCCTGTAGTTGGAGTAACTCAAAAACAAGCAAAAGCTTTTTGTGATTGGAGAACAAAATATGAGAACGATGCTCGTAAGACTAAAAAGAATAAAGATCGTGTATCGCGTTACCGTCTTCCAACTGAGGCGGAATGGGAATATGCAGCAAGAGGAGGTTTAGAATCCGCAACTTTCCCTTGGGGAGGTCCTTATGCAAAAAATGATAGAGGATGCTTTTTAGCTAACTTTAAGCCTAATAGAGGTGATTACGCTGCGGATCAGGCACTTTATACTGTAGAGGCTAAATCATTCGATCCCAATGATTATGGATTATATAATATGGCAGGTAATGTAGCGGAATGGATAAACTCTTCTTATGATCCAGCGGCTTACGAATATACTTCATCAATGAACCCAAATTCCAATAATGACGAAAACAAACGTAAAGTTATTAGAGGAGGTTCTTGGAAAGATGTTGCTTACTTTTTGCAAGTAAGTACACGTGACTATGAATATGCAGATTCTGCTCGTAGTTATATTGGTTTCCGTACTGTGCAAGATTATATGGGTACAGATGTAACTGGAGGTCAAAATTAATTTGAGATAAAGCCCCAAACTTTATATATTTAATTTATTAACTTAATTAACAACTTAACAAACTTTATTATTATGGCAAATCAATCTAAAGGGTTTAAAAAATTTATGGCCATGGCCTATGGTCTAGGTGCAGCAGTAGTTATTGTAGGAGCACTGTTTAAAATTATTCATTTCGAAATTGGACCGTTAACAGGAAATGTGATGCTTACTATTGGATTAGTTACCGAGGCAATTATTTTTGCGCTTTCAGCATTCGAGCCAGTTGATGACGAATTAGACTGGGCTTTAGTGTATCCAGAATTGGCAGGAGGTCAAAAATTGGCTAAGGGTCAAAAGCCTAAAGATGAAAAAGGATTATTGTCTGAGAAACTAGATGTTATGTTGAAAGAAGCACGTGTTGACGCTAACTTATTTTCTAGTTTAGGAGATAGTATTAGAAACTTTGAGGGTGCTGCAAAAGGAATTAGTCCTATGGTAGATAGTATAGCTTCTCAGAAAAAATACAGTGAGGAAATGACATTGGCTGCCCAGCAAATGGAATCATTAAATGGTCTATACAAGGTGCAATTAGAATCTTCTCAAAAGCAATCTGATGCAAACCAAGCAATTGCAGACAATGCAACAAAATTAAAAGAGCAAATGGAAAGTTTAGCAACCAACTTATCTTCATTAAATGGGGTATATGGTGGGATGTTATCAGCTATGTCTAAAAACTAATTAGTTTTTCTTTATTTAATAATAACTTAACAAAACTAATTAGAAATGGCAGGAGGAAAACAGACCGCAAGGCAGAAAATGATTAACCTGATGTACTTAATATTCATTGCGATGTTAGCATTGAATATGTCAAAAGAAGTGCTATCAGCGTTTGGTTTAATGAACGAGAAATTAACTGAATCTAATATTTCAGCAGACGAAAGAAATGCAGCGTTTTTAGAAGGTTTAGATGAAAAAGTAAGCGAGCAACCAGCAAAATACAAACCTTTACGTGATAAGGCGAAAAAAGTTGAAGCTTTAGCTAAAGATCTAAATGGGTATATATCCAAATTAAAATCTGATATGACTGCGGATCTAGAAGATCCTAAGCAATATGAGGTTATGGATAAAGGAGATTTTTTAGATAATTTTTTCTTTGGTCCTTCTGGAGTGAGTGCTTCAGGGCAAGAATTTTTAGATAAAATTAATGGCTTCAAAAAGGGTGTTGAAGTTGAGTTAGGCGATACATATCCAGAGATAACAAAAGGTATTGAGAAGGATTTTTCGACAGCTGATGTTACTAATAAGGATGGTATTAAGCAAGATTGGTTAGATTATAACTATAAAGGATTTCCTTTAGTAGCCTCTATAACAAAGTTAACTCAGATACAAGCTGATGTTAAGAAAGCTGAAAACCAAGTACTTTCAGCAATGTTGTCAGGACAGTTAAAATCAGAGGTGTCTTTAACTAATTTTGAGGCAATTGTAGTACCTGAGAAAACAGCTTTTTTTCCTGGAGAAAAGTTTAAGGGAAAAATTGTTTTAGGTAAAAAGGATAAAACACTTAAAGCATTTAAGGTAATTGTAAATGGTAAAGAACTTCCAGCAGAATCAATGCAAGAGGGGCAAACTGTTCTGGATTTCAATGCTGGTAATGTTGGGGAGCGAGAGATTATTGGAGAATTTCAGTTTAAAGAAGGAGATTCAATAGTAACTATTCCAATAAAAAGTGCTTATTCGGTAATACCAAAACCAAATTCAGCAGTAATTTCTGCAGATAAGATGAATGTAGTTTATCGTGGAGTAGTAAATCCAATGACAATTTCAATACCAGGAGTGCCTTCAATTAGTGCATCTGCACCAGGATTGTCAAAAGCAGGAGGAGCAGGAAAATATCAAATGAACGTTACAGCTGTTAAAAGCAGGGAAGTACGTATCAGCGTTTCAGGTAAACTTGCTAATGGTGAGATGGTTAAGAGTAGTAAGATGTTCCGTATTAAAGACATCCCTAGACCTGTAGGTACAGTTCGTGGAGAAGATGGAGCAATCAAAATGACGAAATCATCTTTATCTAATTCTTCAGTTGGTGCAATCTTACCTGATTTTGATTTCAATTTAAAACTGAGAGTTTCAGGATTTAAAATTAAAATTCCAGGGCAGCCTACAGTAAGAGTTTCTGGAAGTAAATTAAACGGACGCGCAAAGAGTGCTTTAAAAAGAGCTAAGCGCGGTGAGTCTGTACAAATATTCGATATTAATGCAAAGCTAGCTTCAGGCAGCTCTTACAGAGTTAAGAAGGTGTCTCCAGTTATTGTTGAATTAACAAACTAATAATTTTTGTAATTATGAATTTGAAAAAGTTTTTAGCTTACGGGTTTTGTTTTTTAGGAACAATTTCGTTTTATGGACAAGCAAATATTTTAAATGCTGACAGTCCAGATGAAATTGGAAAAAAAACTGCTCAGCAAATAGAAAATGATAATGATAATCCATTAGAGTATGGATATGTAGATGATCGTGATGTGCTCTGGGCAAAAACGACATGGGAAACTATTGATTTAGACGAGCGTGTAAACTTTCCATTGTATTATCCTATTGATACGGTTAATATTGGTTCGGATAGGAGATCTCTTTATGAGGTTTTAATGAAGAGCATCCGTAATGGTACTTTGAACCATGTATATTCAGATTCATATTTCACTGAAAAAAGAACATTAGAAGATCTTAGTGCTACAATTAAAAAAGTGGATACAACCGAGTATGGTATAGAGCAATTAAACGCTGGTGAAGAAGTGTCTCGTGAATATATTGAAACTCGTGAGTTAACCTCTCAGGATATTGCGGAATACAAAGTAAAAGGAATTTGGTATTTTGATAAGCGACAAGGAGAATTGAAATATCGTTTGTTAGGTATTGCACCAGTAGCACCTGATGTCAACTTTATTGATGATGAAGAACCAGATTTAGTTCCTTTGTTTTGGGTGTATTATCCACATGTACGTGAAATTTTGCATAGCGCAAAAGCTTTTAATAGACAAAACACATACAAGCCTATTTCATTTGATCACATTTTAAATTCACGACGTTTTAGTAGTGTTATTTTTAGAGAAGACAATGAACAAGGTGATCGTAAAGTAGAAGACTACATTAATGATAATGCATTATTACAGCTTTTAGAAAGTCAACGTATTAAAGAAAGTATTCGTGATTTTGAACAAGATATGTGGAATTACTAGATCCGTTTATAAGATCATATAATAAACAAAACGCCTTTGATTTTTTCAAAGGCGTTTTGTTATTTTAATATTTACATGAAAGAAGTAGATTATATAATTGTTGGCTTTGGCATTGCGGGGATGTCCTTGGCTTTTCAGTTGGAAAGTATTGGTAAAACTATTTTTGTGATTGACGGGGCTGAAACCAAAGCTTCTATAGTTGCTGCTGGGCTATATAATCCTGTGATATTAAAACGATTTACTTTGGCTTGGGATGTTGAAAATCAAATGCAATATGCATCAAATTTTTATTCAGATTTAAGTGCTTTTTTAAAAGTTGAAACAACTGAAAACTTAGCTGTATTTAGGAAGTTCAATAATATAGAAGAACAAAATAATTGGTTTAGAAGCATTGATAAGCCACAGTTGAGTAAATATTTATCTCCTTATTTACAGGTCAGCCCTTCAAAAGTAATTGAGGGTGAATTTAAATTTGGTGAAGTTAGACACACAGGGAGGGTTTTAGTAAACGATATTTTTAAAAAATATAAAGAAGATTTGTTAGCTAAAAGTAACTATTCAGCTTTAGAGTTTAGCTTCGATAATTTGGTTATAGAAGAAGATTTTGTCAAATACAATAACGTAAAGGCCAAAAAAATTGTTTTTTGTGAGGGGTTTAAATTAAAGGAAAACCCATATTTCAATGACTTACCATTAATCGGTAATAAAGGGAGCTATTTAATTATAAAATGCATTGATTTAAAATTGAAAGTAGCCTTAAAATCATATTATTTTATAATTCCCATGGGGAACAATCTCTATAAATTTGGAGCGACTTATGAAAATCATTTTAAGAACCGAAAACATAGTGAGGCGACAAGGGAGGAATTAATAAATAGGCTAGAGAAATTAACCGAGGCTTCTTATGAAATTATTGATCAGGTTACAGGTGTTCGTCCTACAGTCAAAGATAGGAGGCCTTTGTTGGGGCAACATTTGAAACATAAGCAACTATACGTGCTTAATGGAATGGGAACAAGAGGGGTGCTGTTAGCGCCCGTAGCATCTCATCATCTTAAAGAATTTATGGAAGCTAAAGTGCCACTTCCAAAAGAAATCGATATTAAAAGGTTTACGAAAACTTCTTAAGCGCCTTTTCTTTATTATACTTCATAAATAAATTAATCCAAATATTACGTGATAGCCTCATTTCTAAAGGAAGTAGCCCAATAACAACAATGCAAATTAATATAAAGCACGTTAGTAGGTTGAGTTTGAGAAATAAATAAGAAATAACAAATACAGCAATAGCTAAGGCAACACCTAATCCGTAACTAACATACATAGATCCGTAAAAAAACGAAGGTTCAATTTTATATTTAGTATTGCAGTGTGCGCAGCGGTCATGCATTTCAAATAGTGATTTTAATTCAAAAGGATTTTTTTTGACATACATGTTTTCTTGTTGGCAAACAGGACAGCTTCCTGTAAGAATACTATAAAAAGGAGTACCTTTTAAAAAATTCATAAAGTGTTATTTAAATAAAAAGTATGACTGTTAAACCTTGACAAAATTAAATCTTATAGAGTTATTTAGGTTACAAAAAAGTCATAAAATTCATATTTTATATCACTTTTATTCTAAAATAAAAATGAGCATCTTTGTATAAAATTTGAGCATATGCTAAATATTCATAATCTATCCATTTCTTTCGCAGGGGAATATTTGTTTGAAGAAATTACATTTAAGATTACAGCTGGAGATAGGATCGGTTTGGTGGGTAAAAATGGTGCAGGAAAATCAACCATGCTCAAAATCTTATCAGGAGATCAGGAATCTGACACTGGGCAAATAGCGATCGATAAAAATGCAAGAATAGGCTTTTTGCGACAAGATATTGACTTTGTAGAGGGAAGAACGGTACTTGATGAAGCATATGAAGCTTTTGAGGAAATTAAAACACTAGAACGTCAGATTGAAGATATAAATAAACAACTTACAGAACGTACTGATTATGAGAGTGAAGTTTATACAAAGTTAATTCAAGATGTAAGCGACGCTACTCAACATTATGAGATTTTAGGAGGATATAATTATCAAGGAAACACAGAAAAAGTTTTATTAGGTTTAGGGTTTAAAGCTGAGGATTTTAATAATCTTACAGATACTTTTTCTGGGGGATGGCGTATGCGAATTGAATTAGCTAAATTATTATTGCAGGATAATGATTTGTTGTTATTAGATGAACCTACAAATCACTTAGATATCGAATCTATTATTTGGTTGGAAAATTTCTTAAAAACCTATCCTGGAGCAGTAGTTATTGTTTCTCATGATAAGATGTTTTTGGATAACGTAACTAATCGAACGATTGAAATTTCTCTTGGAAAGATTTATGATTATGACAAACCCTATTCGGATTATTTAGTTCTTCGACAAGAACTTAGAGAACAACAATTAGCCACTCAGAAAAACCAAGCTAAGCAAATTGAGCATACCGAAAAGCTTATTGAAAAATTTAGGGCAAAAGCCACTAAGGCATCAATGGCTCAGTCGTTGATGAAAAAATTAGATAAGGTAGAGCGCATAGAAGTTGATGAAGATGACAATGCGGTGATGAGTATTCGATTTCCGATAAGTATCCAGCCAGGAAAAGTAGTTGTTGAAGCTGAAGATATTGGAAAGGCTTATGGGGAGAAAAAAATTCTTCAGAATATAGATTTACTTATCGAGAGAGGCTCTAAAACTGCTTTTGTTGGTCAAAACGGTCAAGGAAAGTCTACGTTGGCAAAAATTATTGTAGATGAATTGGACTATACAGGGACACTGAAATTAGGGCATAATGTACAGCTAGGGTATTTTGCCCAAAATCAAGCAGAGTATTTAGATGGTGAAATCACCATCCACGATACAATGATTAATGCAGCTAATGAAAAAACACGGAGTAAAGTCCGTGACATGTTAGGTTCTTTTTTATTTAGAGGTGATGATGTGGATAAAAAAGTGAAAGTCCTTTCTGGTGGTGAGAGGAATCGATTGGCTTTATGTAAATTGTTATTACAACCATTTAATGTATTGGTAATGGATGAACCTACGAATCATTTAGACATCAAATCTAAAAATATACTAAAATCTGCCTTAGAAAATTTTGAAGGAACTTTATTATTAGTCTCCCATGATAGGGATTTCTTGCAAGGCTTAACTAATAAAGTTTACGAATTTAAGGATAGAGTAATTAGAGAGTATTTAGGTGATATCGATTATTATTTAGAAGAAAGGAAAGTAGTAGACCTAAGGGAAATTGAAAAAGTAGATAAAAAAGTAGTGACTAAAAAAAAGGCTAATACTCCAGTTAGTTACGAAAGTGAAAAAAAAGTAAAATCATTACAAAATAAGATTAGCAATACAGAGTCTAAAATAAGTAAATTAGAAAATGAAATTGCTAAATTAGATGCTCAATTAGTTTCTAACTATGAAGAAACTATGTCTGAATCTAGTTTTTTAGGTAAATACGAAAAGAAAAAAGCGGATCTACAAGCTCAAATGAAGCTCTGGGAAAGTCTTCAGGAAGAAATAGAACAGTTAGTTTAAAAAAAATATGGAAGATTATCAAGAAATAGATGTGAATTCACATGCCCTTTCATGGGTAGGAAAAATCCATTATGACTTTGGATTTATAACGCAAAGTGCTTTTAAGAAAAACGGTTTAGACCTCACCAAAGAAGAGTGGAGTATACTTAAGCGTCTGAATGTAAATGACGGTCAACGGATGAATGATATGGCTTACGTCACTCATAGAGATAAAGTGTCTATGATGCGCGTTGTAAATTCGATGGTTAAGAAAAATTATATTTTTCGTAGGACAGATGAAGTAGATAAACGTGTGAACCGAATTTTTTTGACAGTCTATGGAAAAGAAATTATACAAAAAGTACTACCTATTATGTATGAATTAATTCCTGAAGTTCAAGACAGTTTATCTATAGAAGAACGTGAGGTTTTAATAAATGCTTTAAAAAAGGTGAAAGCACGTATGGCTGAAATAGCCGATGAAAAAGGATTATTGAAATAATAATGTTTGAGCATTTTTTTCAATGCCCTTATTGTTGGGAGGAAATATCTATGATGTTAGATCCTAGTGTACATTCTCAAACTTATATTGAAGATTGCGAGGTATGTTGTAATCCAATACAGTTATCACCTTCATTTGAAGGCAACGAGCTTACTTTTTTTGATGCTATAAATATTGAGCAATAGCCGATTGAAATAATTAAGTTTTTTTTAATGAATTTATCGTGCAAAAGAAAAAAAAGGTCGTATATTTGCACTCTCGAAACGAAATTGTTGGTATTATGAGCCATAAGTTAAAAGCTAAGTAATCAGTTTCGGATTTACAACGCGGGATAGAGCAGTAGGTAGCTCGTCGGGCTCATAACCCGAAGGTCACTGGTTCGAGTCCAGTTCCCGCTACTAAGCAAGCTCATTGATAAACAGGTGTTTAAAACCTTTTTCAATGAGCTTTTTTTTTGATATCTTGCAAACCGCATACAGTAACGCATACAGCAGCGGATTGAAGAAAAAATACACAGCACCAAAAATATACCATGGCGGAAAGACTTTCGATCTTTCTAAAAGGTGGTATGTTTATTACTCCTACGCACATCCAGAACTCATAGGAAAGAACGGGAATCCAGTTATGGTTCGTCAGCCTCCTATAACTATGAGTATTAATAAAAACTATAAAACAAAACAAGAAAGATTATTTCATTTGGGGATTGTTTCTGAAGTGTTGTTAGAATTATTGAAAGATGGTTCTTCTCCATATAAAGGTGAAATGGAATTGAATAATCAATCTTTAGAATATACTGCTGTAGCTGCTTTGGATTATGCACTTGATTTAAAAAACAGTACTCTCTCTGAAACTTCAAAACCAGATTATCGTAGTCGATGTAATCAATTTAAAAAATACCTTGAAAAAAAGAATCTTGCAGATAAGAGTATTTTAAGTATCACTAGAGAAGTAGTTAATACTTATCTAGAAGGAATTGTTAAGGCTAGTAGTGCTCGAAATAGAAATAATACACGTATCGTGTTAAGTGCATTATTTGGTGAGCTTGATGATAGCCGTATTATTCCAAGAAATTTTATAGAAACGATTAAGGTGCTTGACACAAAATCCGTTAGTCATGATACTTACCCATTAGAGGTTTTAGAAGGATTGTTTGCCTTTATGAAGGAAAAAGATCCTTTATTATTACTGTTTGTTCAATTTGTTTCCTATAATTTTTTACGTCCCATTGAGGTTTGTCGTTTGCGACTAAAGGATATTATTTTATCTCAAAAACTTTTAACGGTTAGGACAAAGAACAAAAAGAAAGGTAGTAAGACTAAAATAATACCTAATATTGTCATTGATGAGATCAAGAATTTTGATTTTTCTACGCAAGAAGACTTCTTATTTACACCAGATGGTATTGGAGAAGAATGGGAAGCAAAAGAAACTAGCAGAAGAGATTATTTTACCACTAGATTTCGTAAGTTAAAAAGTAAATACAATAAACATCTTATTGCTCAAGGAAAAACGCTTCAATTAGGAAGAGAGTATACAGTTTATTCTTTTAGACATACTTTTATTACAATGCTTTTTAGGAAATTACGAGAAGATTTTAGTTACACTGAAACTTGTGATAAACTAATGCTTATAACAGGTCATTCTACATTAAAAGCACTTAAAGAATATTTAAAAGATATTGACGCAGAACTTCTAGAAGATTATAGTGGGTTGTTGGTGCTTTAAAATTTATCTAGTCTTTATTTTTTGGCAGGTATAAGTTTCCTCTAGAAAGAAGAAGGCTTCTATAGTGATTTTTTAATCTTTGCTTTTTAGTCATTGGTTTAAGTCTATGGTCAGGAGATAAGTTATCTTTTTTTTGCTTTAGAATAGATTCTAGGTCTTTTATGGACAAACCATCTAACAAAGCATTTAATATTTTATCACTAGTAAGACTCACTATTTTTCACTGTTGTTTTATTGTTACAATGAAAATAGATCGAAAAAAAGACTGTCAATTATAAGGTTTCCTTTTGGCTATAGTTTTCTTTTAAAGTCACTTAATGACTTTAATTATTGAATTGATAAAGAATAGTGAATGAAATTGATTCTAAATAAATGGATGTTGAATTAGTGTTTAGATAGCTTGTTTGATTAAACTCATGATGTATTCTAAATTATCAGTGTCCTTTATCATTAGTTCGTAATCACCATTTCCCCAATGTCCTGTATTTGATACATCACGCATTAAGTTTTTAGGGTCTTCTAAATGACCTTTTGGTAAATTAATAAATAGTTTTAATCCTTTTTTTAATGTTACAATGTCAGTTATGTTTTTGTTTTTTTTTTTGAAACCTACATACAATTTTTAGGTGGATTACAAATTTAGTAAATATATCTTTTGAAAAGTTTGGAGGAAATCATAATGAATTTCTTTTACCTTAGTAAGCTCAAAAACGATTAAATTTAATTAATTATAGATTTCGATATTACAGATATACATTTATCATATTCTAGTCTTATACCTAAGAAGATAGACGGTATAACTGTATACATAATTCACAAAAAAATTATTAATAAACAGCTTAATAAGCATTTTACTTACAAGGATATCGAAAGATGTATTAAGGAGGCAGCACTAAGGGGGGATGGTAGCTTACCGCACACTGATGCTATTGTGGACGGTTTGCTAAAGTACTATTTAGAACATCCAAGAGAAGAACGTTTTAAATATGCATTAACCGATTTTGCACTCAAATTTATTAAGCTTATAGATAATAAACTTTATAGTCCATACGCAAAATTCCCATTGCGTGATACTTTTAAAAAACTTGCAGATTTTAAAGCTTCAGAAATTAAAAACATAGATGATTTTAATAGATGGTATGAATTTAATTTTGAAGGAAACAGTGGTACCGTTATTATAGATCATTTAGAGTCACTAAAGGATTACGTGAATAAAGCTATTGATGCGCTTAACATATATATTAATCAAGATCAATACTCCGCATTAAAAACGGCAGAAAATGTGTCTATATTATTTGAAAAAATTACCGCAAAAAGTGAGGAAATAAAAGACACTCTTTTAATAAGCAATAGCCTTGATGAAGAAATAGAACAGGTCGTTAACTACTTTTTAAATAGGAAAAATAGCCTACCTGATAACAAAACGCTTACTCAAAAAGAAGCACATAAGATTTTTAGAGAAGAATACGATAGAGCAGTAGAAATTAAGAAAAAGGTAGATGACTTTTTTGTTGAAGTTGAATATAAATTGGGACAGTTACTAGACAGGTCTGCTTATGCAAGTACTCAACTTATAACGGTACAAGATAATTTTAAAAATAAATCGGCAGTAAGAATTAATGTTAAGCGCCTCTTGAGGTTTACATTAGAACAAGCCACATTCTCAAAGAAAGAAGGTTTCACATTACCTGAAAAATTTCCCATTAAATCTGTCGTATCTGAACGTTTTAAACATATTGGATTGGTTTATTATAAAGAATTTGGTCTTCAAAAAAGCTACGTTATCGAGCCTAAGACTAATGAAGCACATCTTAAATCACAAGTTTTAAAACTAGATGTAGAATTAACACGGCAGGAGAATACTGCAAAATGGGTTAATCACTTTAAAAAACAGTTACAAGAAGAAAAAGAGATTGATTTCAGTAATTATTTTTACGATATCGCATCAAAAGAAAATGATGCTTTAATTGCTCTTAAAGTAGGGTTTGAACTTGTAGAGTTTGCAAGACATAATAAAGAATATGAAATTAAAATAGACAGAGAAATACCAGAGTCGTCGCTATCACAAAATATTGCATTATGGAAAATGAAAATAATAAAGAAGTAAATCAAAATTTTTCGTTTTTTGAAAACGCCGATGTGCAAGAATATTTTGCAGATTTGAATATTGAACTGCTATCTGGTAGGCATATCCAGAAAGATAGATTTTATCTCTACAAACTACTAAAAGACTACTATAATGAACTTTGTTTTTATTATGAAAAATTATATGGTTTAGAACTATTAATGGAAACCAGAGAAAACTCTAAATACTATTATGTAGATTATCCTGATGCATCTAAAGGAGCACTAACAAACCCATCGCGCCACAAGAAGTTAACTCAGAAACAAACCTTAATAGGTCTTATACTTCTTAATATGTATTATGAGCAGTATTTTGAAAACAAAAAAGAAGTACGCTTTGCAGATATTAAAAAGGAAATTAAAGAAAGTGATAATAACATCTTTTATAAAAAATTATTTTTCAACAAAGTACAAGACGATTATCTTGAGGGTGACTGGTCACTAAAGGTCATAAAACCATTCAGGAGCGTATTAAGAGAATTTAATAAGCTAGGATGGATTACCAACTTGGCAGTCGAGGATGGTGAAGAAATTCATTTTGTGCTTCGTGAACCTATTATTAGGTTTCAAAAATTGTATGAAAAAGAAATTACAAACTTCACAGAGTTCAGTGAAAAATACCTTAGCCAATTATAATGATAGAATATCCAAGAATTTTTTCACTATCCACAGTTGGTGTTAGAAAGCATTATAACCAAGACTATTTACTACATTGTGTAAGAACAGATTTTACGGGTAATAATGGTATTGGTAAATCGCTTATTGCCGATTTATTTCAGCTCATATTTATTGGTCAAAAAAGCAAGATAAATTTTGGTACCGAGAGTTTTAAAAATAAAGATAGACATGTACACACCATACCGTATGACACCGATGATGCCTACGTTTTTATTCATATAGAATTTAAAAAAGGAGAATTTATAACGATTGGAACTAATATAGGCAACAAGCGCAGCAGACCCTTAAAATCATTTTGGATATTAAACCAGGCATACAATGATAATGATAAAAAAGACCTTGAAACTTTAGCCCTTAATACTGACCAGTTAGCATACAGTAAAGATTTTTTGCAAGACGGCCGCTTTTTACCCATAAACCAGCTTGCAAGATACCTAAGAAAAAATGATAAGGGTTTTTTAAAATCGTTTACAGATTTAGAAGATAAAAAGGAATTTTATGAGTTTCTCTATTCAAATGAACTTCTACCTATTAATCTTGCAATAGATGAGAATATGGACGCTTTCGCGAAAGTGATACAGTCCTTTTCAAAAGCAAACTCGCTAGATACTGAAAACGATAAAATTTTAAAAGATTTTCTTTTTGAAAACAGTTTGGACACACTTCAATCTAAGTACAAATCAAACAAAGAAAAGCTTGAAAAGCTTATAAATGAATATAATGAATTGGATGAAGAAATACATATAATAGATTTAAAACAAGAAGTGTTAGGCGACCTTAAAAAGTTGCAACAGCTAAAAAATGAGGTTCAACAAAATTATCTAATAGCAAAGTATCACATCAATTATTCAAATTATGCTAAAGTAGCAGCTAACTGTACGGACACTTCTGATAAAATTAAGAAGGAAACAGATTTTATTGGGAGATTAAAAATAGAATTACCCAAAATTGAAAAACAAATAGGAATTACAAAGTCAGAATATGACATATATGCTAATGCTCAAGTATTCTTCACAAATTATAAAAACCTTTTCAATGCAAGAGTAAAAAAAGTAGAAAGTCTTAACCAGCTGCAAAAAATGAAGCTGCCTATCATAGATCAAGCAAATTTGGTTGAAATAGATTTTGATGAATATGGTGATCAGTTAATCATTGAAAAGATAAAAAAACTTAATTCAGTTTTAGAAAAATACGGCACGATAAATAACATAAATGAAAAAACACTATTGCAGCGAAAAATAATAACAGAATACAAAGAGAGAAACACCTCAAAACTAGCTGATTTGAAAGCGCTTAATCGTATCCTTTCTGCTGGAGAAGATGGTTCGTTAGTAGCACAAATCATAAAAAATGGAAGTAACCTTACGGTAGAACAGGAAACTGTTCTGTTCGGCTTGCTCAAAAATGTTAGTTGGAAAAAACCAGATAATCCTTCAAAAGGAAATCAATACACAACAGATAGTTCTCTTTTAAAATCTGAAAATATAGAAGAAGATACAGTAAATTTTGGTTATTGGTTTAAAATGGGTTCTCTACAAACCTTCGTGCCTTATTCCACTGAGAAGCAAATATTTTCGGATACTGCTAAAATGAAAACAGCCAAAGAAAAAAAGCAGAATGCAATCGATGAGCAAATCAAGTCTATTGAAAATGAACTTGCAGAAATTTTGAAATTTGAAAAAGGAGACGTGTATGATCTGACAGCTGTTGATGAGCTGAAAAATATCAATAAAAATTTTAAAGATTTCTCTTTATACGAAACTTCAAAAATCGCAATGAGTATTGCTAAAAGTCTTTCTACTAAAGTTCTTAGTGATCAAAAAGAGTTGGAGGAATCATTACAAGAGTTAGAGGTACTTAAAAAGAGAATTCCACTTAAAATTACTGATAAAAAAATAGACGACCAGTTGACGTCTTACATCCAAAAAATAGCTACTAAGAAGTCTGACTATGATGATTTGCAAAACAAACTTAAAAACTCAAAATCTACAATATTACAAAAGGAGGATAACTTAACTACGCTAAATAAACTACTTACAGCACAAGAAAAGGAAAGAGATGACTTAAAGAAAAAATATGAGGATGCGCTGATAAATTTTAAAAAACATTTTAAGCAGTTAAACATTAACGATTTAAAATCTACTAATCTCGACACGATTGATTTAGATGATCTAAATAAAAAGCATAATACGCACAAGGATAATTATATAAACGCCTACGGTAAAGCATCGTCGCAGTTTGATACTACGAAGGATGATTTGGAAGTTAAAAATCAAATGGATTATCAGAATTATTCATTTGAAGTTTTAGAATTGGTTCTGTTAGGACCAAAAATAAAGTATACAGAAAATCTTGCGCCAGCACTTAAAAAATCAAATCAAAACAGAACTAAAGTAATGCAAGCTATTACACAGGCGATGCTCCGCATATTCAAATTGACAAAAACAAAATATAAAGACTTTGAAAAAACAGTTGAAGATTTAAACGATTTTTTTAACGAGCGACTTATTAGTGGTAAATACAACTTTAAGATAGATTTCACACCTAATGAGACTTTTAAAATAGATTGGATGAAAAATTTACAATCTTCCACACAAACTGCTTATTCAGAAGGAGAATTGCAATTTTCAGATTCAGTAGAAAGTTTTGTTGAGAAGATTTTTGCAGAAACAACATCCTACAACGAAAAGATAAAATTTTCAGATCTGTTAGACCCAAAAACGTATTTTGATTTAAGTACTAGGTTGCTTGACAAAGATGGAGTTGACCAGACAGGAAGCACAGGACAAAGCTATACTGCGATTGTTTTATTAGGTATTGGTAGACTTTCTATCGTACAAAAGGAAGATAGAAAAGGTGTGAAGTTTTTAATACTCGAAGAAGTCTCAAATATGGATAAAGGTAACTTTAATACCTTTCCTAATATTGCAAAAGAGTTTGGATATCAAATGCTAACGATGACACCAGAACCTTATGGATCTAATGAAAATGAAGGCTGGTATTTACATCATTTAATAGAAGGCTATGAAGACGTTAATATTAATTATGCAATGCCAAGCAGCTACTTTAAAACAAATGAATCCAGAGAAGATTTATCAGATTATTTAAAAAATATAAATAAACAATGAATTGGGTCGCGCTAAAATCCTTAAATGAACTTTATAGGAATAAACAGACTAAGATTAAAGAAACTTTAATCAAGGACTCTTTGTTTCAGCATTTGCTAAAAGATACTCAAGAAATAAAAGAAGGCTATAAAATTTATTATTCTGATGATGAAGATTTTTTTGAGATGTATGAAGAAGAGCATCTCGAGAAGTTTAATCAATACTATGACTTTTTAGAACATAATAAACTCTTAAAACCTCAAACAAGATTTGAAGAGGCAGATATTATTGAGCTAATAGATATGAAGCGTCGTATGGATAATGCTCAGCTATTGCCGATACGAGACCAAATTGTCAAAAATGAAGATTCTGTTAGAAATGTATCTTCTATGTTTTTTAAAAATGAAAAGTATTTACTCGGAAAAAAATCGTTGATTGATGCTATAAAACAAATACTTCAAATTGAGGAACTTGCAGATGATAAAGATCAGCAGTATATATACAAGTTGGAATGTGAAAAAGCTAAGCTTATCATACTCTGTGAAAATTTAGACTTTTTAAAGAGACCATCATTACCACGAAAATATGGGTTTGAATTATGGTATGCTGGTGGTAAAAATATTGATAAATTAAAATTCACAGACAACCGAAATTTACCAATTTATTATTCCGCAGACTGGGATTATGATGGCTTACTCATCTTTAATATGGTAATTAAAGCTATTCCTGATATCAAATTACTATATCCTACAGCAAGTCCCAAAAGTATTGTAAAATCTGAACATAAAAGCCTGTGGAAGGATATAGAAAACCCTGAAAATTATTCCAATCTTAGAGTAAACAACTTTGATATAAAGCATAAAATTATTTTGAAGGAATTAATAATAAACAATCAGTGGATTACGGAAGAGGATAATAACTTGAAAGAAATGGTGTCATTAATCCAAAATTGAAATTAAACAGCATCAATAATATCTTTAGATCTATCGTCAAAGAAATAAATACACGGTCAAAACCGTTTCTATCAATTGATGACTTATCGAGTAAATCGAATCTGAATCCAGAAGAGCGATGCTCTAAGCCAGCAATAATAACAATTCTAGCCTCACGATATTCTTACACCGAACTTTCATAAAAGTTTTTTTCTTTTAAATCGAAGACTCCTATACTTTGCGGGATAATAAATACGAGAAGAAGTTTGAATTTTTCTTTGTCTTAAGCTCTGGTATTACTCGTAAGGCTATCAATAACTTCAATGGTTTTTGTAAAACAAATTTTCAGATGAGAGAATCTATACTTTGCTGTAAATCGTGATAGTAGTGTGCTGTCTTTTTCATTGGACAATCGCCGAATTGTTTGATAGGTAAACTACTAAAAGTTATTTTTCAATAGTTTGATATAAAGTTTACATTAATTGTTCAACGGATTGAATAAAGGTGTAAAATCAAATTATTGCCACTATGTATTTTTAGTGGTAATAATTTGATTTCAAATATTTGCCACTTTTTTGTATTTTTGGTAAAATTTTGAGTTTTATATTATGCCAAAAATCATAGAAAATAAAATTATAGAACAATTTAAGACTAGGGAAAAATTCAGTAGAGATGAACTTTTTGACTTTTTTGTTCATTATGAACCTGACCTTAAAGAGAGCACTTTTGGTTGGCGGATTTACGATCTTAAAAAGAAGGATATCATAAAAACTATAGGGCGTAGTATGTATGTGATATCATATAAACCAAAATATAAACCTGTAATTTCTGAATCTTTGCTCAAGATTGCTCGTAAAACAGAAGAACGTCTTGATGATATTAAGTACTGTATTTGGAATACAGAATGGCTTAATGAGTTCACACAGCACCAAATAAGTAATCCATTAATTATTGTAGAAGTAGAGCGGGACTTTATAGATTCACTTTACTATCACCTTAATGACCATTTGCGTATGGATTTCTTTTTAAATCCAGATGACAAAGACATTCACTTCTATATAACAGAGAGCAATGCTCCAGTTGTAATAAAAAGGTTTGTAACGAGAGCTCCTACAATAAAGCAAAAAGATAAGAAGATATCCTATCCGATTGCCACTTTAGAAAAAATTATGGTCGACCTTTTTGCAGATGATAAATTATTTCATTTTTATCAAGGATCAGAAATGGGAAGGATTTACGAAAATATAATTAGTAATTACAATATCAATTTCACTAAACTATTTAGCTATGCAAAGCGACGTAAAAAAGAACAAGAAATAAAACAATTTATGAGTAGAAGGATACCAAACCTATTAAACGACATTATTGATGATTAAAGAAGAGAGTTTTACTAAAGAATGGATGGATGGTTTTAAAGCTAATCGTCAGCATAGAGGTATTAATCTAATTGTACTTGAAAAAATGATTCAGGCACTTTACTTGTTAGAACAGCTAAAGGTAGCAGGTCTAGATTTCGTTTTTAAAGGTGGTACTAGTCTTGTTTTATTACTTCAGGAAGGTAATCGTTTTTCTATAGATATTGATATAATAAGCATGGTAGAAAGAGAGCCACTTGAGGCTGTATTAAACCAAGTTGTGGCTAAATCACATTTTAATTCAAATAGGCTTAATGAACACCGAAGTTATAAAGAAGGAATACCTAAAGCGCACTATACTTTTTATTTTGACTCCGTTTATAATCCTAATGTTCCAGGTACTATTTTATTAGATATTTTATTTGATAGTGCGCATTATCCTGAAATGATAGAAACTCATATTGATACACCTTGGATTTCTTCACAAGATTCTCGAACGATAATAACACCATCTATAAATGCAATTACGGGAGATAAGCTAACCGCTTTTGCGCCTAATACAGTAGGCATACCTTATTATAAAAGTGATCAGACGTTTGCGATGGAGATATGTAAGCAATTATTTGATTTGAGCAAGCTCTTTGAAAAAATAGACAAGCTCGATGTAGTTAAAACTAGTTTTACTGCTTTTGCGAAAGCAGAAATAGCATACAGAAATTCATCTGAAGAATTCAAAGAAAAAGGAGTTACTCCAGAAAGTGTTTTGTGGGATACCATTAATACTTGTGAAACACTAGCTAGGAGAGATAAAAACCTTAACGCAAAAACTAAAAAGAATTTTCAGGATTTAAGTAAAGGAATATTAAGTTTTGGTAGTGCGTTTTTAATGGTTGGTAATTTCAGGATAGAAGATGCACTAGCAGCATCTTCTCGTGTAGCATATCTCGCAGCTCTTATTCTAAAAAATGGAAAAGAAATTGAATATTACGAAGGCAAACCTATAAAAGACTTAATCATTACAAATCCAGATTGGGTATTCTTAAACAAACTAAAAAAGCAACCGGATAAATCGATATTTTATTATTGGTATAAGACCTTAGAAACATTAAAAATATTGTAGATGGAATATTTAGACTTTTTACCAGAATTAAATAGGAAGGAAGAAAAATACCTAGCTCGCATACAAAAAAAGATACACTACTGCTCATACGATCAATCTTATGACGAAGGAGAAATCGTTTGGATTTTTGGAGATAAGACTGAACTAACAGACTTATTGTATGACTGTCATATCCCTGAAGATAACTGGAACAATGTGATTGCACATTTATCTTGTCCTGGTTGTGGCCATTCTAATTTTGAATTAGGAGAAACTGTTGGATTGCAGACTAAATATGATCGAGAGATTGAGGGTCACACTAAAATAGCTCAAAAGAAATACGGTAAACGAATAGAAGATTTTGAACTTCATTTAGAAAAGAATCCTATGCTTGGATATCAGCATTCTTTTGGTCGGAAGCTGTTTAGAGAGATTAAAGCGAAGAGCATTCCTTCTGTAACAATTAAAGGAGAATTCTTTAGAGCACGGGCTGTACAATCTTCTGAAGTCTTAACTTCTAAAAAAATGTCTAAAGCTCCATCAGGAAAACCAACAGAAGGGCGTTTTAATCATTCAGGTCAAAGCCATCTCTACTTAGCAAGTGACAAAGAGACGGCACTTAAAGAAATTGCTAATACAGAAGATCCATTACTTGCTTGGTGTCAGATGTTTAAAATTGATGGTGAAGTAGCTGAAATTTTAGACTTGTCATTTGATTGGATGAATTTATCTCTGTCTACTTCTACTTTGTTATTATCATTAAAAATGTATAAAGCTATAGACAGAACTGACGGTAATAAAGAATTTTGGAGACCTGATTACTTTTTAACAAGATATATTATGGATTGCGCTATAATGTTAGGATATGAAGGAGTAAAATATAATTCAACTAAAGATTATGCCGATTATAACGTGGTTATATTTAACCCAGAGAGACATAAAATAACTCCCATTGGACCACCTAAAGTAGAGTCGTTTGCTGGTGTAGAAAAGTCACGTAGAGATTTTTTAGACCTAAAAGATATTTAGATAATTATGATAGAATTTAGAAATCCATATCATATTGAGCCACCTGGTTCTATTAGAGAAATCTTATCACATCCTCTTAGAGACAATGAGTCGATGGAACTAGCCCTATTCCAGGAACATCGTTATGCTTTTTTCTTTTGGGCGAAGTGGATAAGAAAATTAGAGTTAGAAAAACCACCTTGTTTGGTTTCACTAGACTGGCATCAAGACCTATGTTTTCCTTGTGAAACAGAAAAAGAATGGTTAGACGATTTAGATCTTAATAGTGATCCAGAAATAGCAGTTTTTTCTTGGGCTAAATTAGCCGGTAATAATGATGGCCATATTTTATGCGCAGCATACCTAAATCTAATTGGGGACATTTATGTGCATTGTAAACAAGGAACTTTTGAAAGCGAATGGGAAGATGAAGAGTTAATTGATAAATATGGAAACATTCATATTATAAAAAAGTATAAAAAATATGATAAGATGGAGGAAGACCTTTTAAATTCAAAAGAAGAAAATGTGTTTTTTGATATAGACCTTGACTTCTTTACTGTAGAGAACAGCACAAGTAATAATGATCTCCGTTTCACATATGTTGATGATGCTTTAGTATCCAAAATGTTAAACCATAAAAGACCTCTTGTACAATGGGTTTTTGAACGTTTACGAGGATTTACAATAGCAACAGAACCTGAACACTGTGGAGGGATTCTTAAAAGTAATAAGTACTTAAATATGATAAGCAATTTATATTTCAAGCCAGCATTACTAGGCCCACATTGTAATTGGAAATGGAAAGAAGAATATTAAAGTTATGGGACATTGTTACATATGTGGGGAAACCTTAATAAGTCGGCCAAAGGACTTTAATGAAAATCGAGAAAAATATGTTGGACAGGCAATAGCCCACGAAGAACACATAATTCAAAATGCTATCTATGGGAGACTGAAGTCTAATAAAATATTATGTGAAGAATGTGGTGGTAATCTAGGTGGAGTTATAGATGCTGATTTTTGTGATTTGTTTTCGAGTTTTACAGAAAGATTAAGACCAATATTAGCATCTAAGGATCACGGAAGTAATTCATTCCAAAAAAGTTTAAATGGTTATTTATATAAGGTTGATGGAAGTAAACTAAATGTTAGAATCAAAGGAGGGAAAGTAATAACGACAGAGCCAGACTACGAGTATATTAAAAATGAACATGTGGTTCACATATTTGCTTCACAGAAGGTAGCTAAACATTACAGACATAAAGTGATTTCTGAACTTAAAAAAAAAGGTGTAAAAATAGAAAACTTAAGATTTGAAGTTATTGATGATTTATCTAGCTACGGAAATATAGGATTTCATTTTTCAGAAGGAGTTGAAAATTTCAATGATAAATTTAAAATGGGATTGAACAAGATAGCGATGGGTTTTGCAATGTCAAATGGTATTTATCGTAGTGACGTTCCTAGAGTATTTGATATCAAGACATCGTCAATTACATTTACAGGTAATGTCGTGCCATTTTATCCATTCGGAGCATTAGAATTAGCAATAGAGTCCTTTAGATCAGTAGTAGAAGATGGCTACCCTACTCATACACTAATACTTTTTACAGAAAGAAATACTACTTCAAATAGACTCATCTGTTATATAGATTTGTTTAGCACTTTTCAATACTACGTGATATTGAATGATAAATATGAAGGAGATGAAGTTTTAGAGCATTATAGCCAGACTATATTAAAACAAGAATTACCAGACATAGATATAAGAGCTAATCGTTGGAAGCACTTATTGATAGTAGCGGAAGAATTAGGTGTAGATCGAAATGAACTTTATGGAAAACCAATGGAAAAGGTATTTGATATTTTAGAAACAAAGAAGAGACAGAGAACAGTTGATTATAAAAAAGATATAGTAGCTTATTTTGGTGCTGCGACTAATAGAGTCGTCCAAAACATTATGCTCAAAGGCGCTAATTATTTAGATCATTTGAATGTTGATGAAAAGCAAATTATTCAGTCAATGCCAGATTTAGATAAAGATGATTTACTATCTATAAATGCCGAATTACAAAGAATTGAGACAGGTTTTTTTTATAGAAGGAGTTATATTGAATATCAGAAAAATGTAGGGTTAATAATAATGCCTACAGTAACAAAAATGATGGAAATAAGTAGGGTGAATAAAGAGTTGTTTGTTTCATACGGACATTTTAAGTTTTTTCAATTATCTCAATTTATACAACAAAAAGAGTTGAAAATGGATAAATAACTTCTTAATTCTCGTTTCTTAATCCAACTATATGTTAACTGTACTCGTTGTAATAGACGACAGATATTGGAAACAGAATTACAACTTCCAAAATTTCATAAACAATACAGAAACTGAAGAAAAAAGAAAACTAAGAACTAAAAATCTCTTTTACGTGGCTTGCTCTATAATTATCAACAATGGAATCTTCTGTAATATAAACCATAAAAGAATGGTTTATAGCAGGTAATGTATGCATTTTTTAAATAATTAACTATCGTCCAAAGTTTACAACCGACCTCGAACTAGTTCAGGTAAAACTGGAAACTCTAGTTCTAAAGGAAAGAACTAATGATAAATGATGGTCGTAATGGTTTAAACATTGCGACCGTATTTTTACTATGACAGAAGAAGGTTTTAAATTAGATAGATTTCACGAAACCTGGGAAAGTAGTATTCCATTTTGGTTCGCGGCTGCATTTACTTTCTACTCTTGTTTTTTAAGGCTAATTTTAAGTAGTTTATCTTTTATTTTTAAGTTCTATTCAGTTATTAAGATTAGACAACCCAACCCTAAATTTTCTTTACTGAATTAGCAACAAACTCTTCTTGAGCTTTTGTCACGAATTCTTAAAAATTCAAGATTGGGCTTACACATTTTAAGGGGTTTATAATAAATGAAGCCTTTGTCATTTTTCGGGACAACGAAAAACGGGCAGGATATAAGCATTTCTAATTTGAAACCTTTTGCTTTTATCGCTTAACTCACCGTACACGCTAACACAAAATCTTACAAAAGAACTGCTAGATATCCTTATGGAACTTGTCAAGACTATACAAGTTTTAGCAATAAATAAGGAATCTACTTCCTTGAAAATACGAGTATTTTACTACGTCGCAAACACACCTGATTTCTCACTAAAAGTCTTGACAAAACCCACTTCATTTTTTGTGCTATGCACGTAAGAAAGAAACAAACACCCCTTAAAATTTAAAAGGGATTGAAATTCTTAAAAAACGAGCATTATGGTATCATTAGAAACATTAAAAAAGCACAACTTCAAAACAACAAAGCAGTACTACGAATACATTTTGAAATCTCTTGTAAACGGACAACGTAAACAAGCAGAAACACTTGCGGAAGGGTTATCCACAGCACAAAAAGTAGATGCTATCGAATATTTGGAGGACTATGTCTCTAAAGTAGCTTTTGAGTGTAAGAATCTCATTTTAAACGCCATTTAAAATCAATTTACGAATCACTAAAACCACACAAAAATGAAAACTATAAACAGAAAAGCAACTGAAATATTCTTAAAAATAGTAGCACTCATAAAAGAGAACAACGGACATATAGAACTAGATAATAAGAAAGGACTTTATATGTCTTTATCGGCTGAAAAGATTGACGAAATAGAAGGGTTTGAAATGTATTCTCTAGCACATTACAAAGAGCAAAACGGAGATTTAATGGCAGACCCCGAAATGTGTTTTTTATTGGCTCAAAACGAAAAGGATTCCATTGTAATGCCTTATAGCTATCGTAATGATTTTATGAGAATAGACCAAATAGACCTATTTATTGAGGATGGTAAGATAAAAGGCATTAGGCATGATGCAGTAACCAAAAATGTAGCCTTTGCTAATAGGTGGCTTAAAAATATAGAACTACAACAACTTAAAACTACATAAAATGGGAACGTACACAAAAATATACTTAAAGAATATAGGACATATCATTATTAAGCTACTTCTACTTCTAGGAACAGGGTATTTGCTATCAAATATCATTACTAAAGAAGTCGTAATTGTAATCGCACTTTTAATAGCTATTTCGATAGTACGATGGGTGTTTAGTTTCACTTTATCAATAGTATTTGCAATCGTTAAATGGGCTTGTATTCTTGGAGGTATTGCTTTGTTAATCTCCATTATATAACTACCAAAGACAAATTAAAATTAGCCATGTGGCTACAAGTCAAAAAATGCGATTCCCTCTTTTTTAAAATCAATTCCAAAAAGAAACAACAATGAAATCACAAATTAATGAAATAAAGATTAGCTATAAGCAAGGTTTGACATCTTCTAAGTGGCAAAAAATTAATTGTTCAAAATCTGCTGCCCAATTACTTTTTGAAAATTGGGATAAAGATACTATCGGGATTCAAGAAAGCTTTAAAGTTGTTTTGTTAAACAATAGTAATAAGGTCAAAGGCGTATATCAACTTTCGCAAGGAGGAATTACAGCCACATTAATAGACCTTCGAATTTTGTTTGCCGTCGTTTTAAAATCACTTTCCGTAGCTATAATTTTAACACATAACCATCCAAGTGGAAAACTAGAACCTAGCGATGCAGATAAAAGTTTAACAAACAAGATTAAAAAAGCATCAAACCTATTTGATATTAAAGTTTTAGACCATTTGATACTAGCACCAAATGGCAATTATTATAGTTTTGCAGATAACGGAATTATGTAATGTAGGATGAATACATTAAAAAAGGAGGTGTTTTTACGTACCTCCTTTCTGAAACTTCTTTTTTTAATAATTGCAAAGAAAAAAAGAAGCAAAAAACTTCGCTTGGACTCAATGGTTCTTTATTTTTATAAGAGTATTATTTATTTTAGGGTCTTTTTCCCCTTGCTTATTTTCTGGCTAGTTCCTATTTTAGATTCATAGTTTTTAAGATATTCTTAGCTTTAGAGGAATAGTATCAAATAACTCTCTTTATGAGAGTTATTTTATGCTTTAAATTTTCTTTTTGCCGAACCTTAATGTTTTTTTAAGTTGTTTATCTCCTTCTTTTATTTTAGAATTTAAAGGGTGTTTTTCCTTCCTTTTTCAAATGAAACTTCAACTATATTGCAGTTAAATAGTTTATCTCCCCCGATAACAACGATTTTGTTCAAAAAAAGCCTTTCGTAAATGAAAGGCTTTTTTGTATTACTGATCGGCACTTAATGGTATATCAACTACCTATTTCATTTTCCCATTACTTTTTATTTATTTTAGTTAAAGTATTAACAACCAAAATTAAAATATACTTGGTCTGTTAAGTTTTCAAAAAGAAGTAATCTGGGGGGGTTACTTCTTTTTTTTAGAATTTAAAAACCTACTCATCCGCCTGTGTCCTAAATTCAAAACTTACTTTTTCGGTTTGCCCAAAATTATCTTCTATATATACATCGAACTGATGATTTTCGGTAGAGTTAGCGGTATAATACAATCGAAAGGTATCCTTATCAAGAGGATATAAATCATTAGCAATAGCTAGTGGAGTTTCTTCTAAAAACAACCAGCCATTTCCTTCATTCTGAAAAAAGCGAATATTGAAATTCGCATTCTCGTAATCCCCTTGTTTTTCTAAAGTACAACGTATTTCTATTGTTCCTTTTTCGGCAATTCCTTCAGGGATTGGTAAATGGGTTAATTTGTACGTATAAGCTTGTTGAATGTCTAATTCTTCCTTGCTACAAGCAGTAGTTAGTATCGAAGAAATAACGAAGACTATAAGTCCTAAAATTGATATTGTTTTCATTTTTTTAAATTTTAATTGATAAAGATGCGTGTACCTATTCCGAACTGTGATTGCCATTGTGCCAATCCACTTTTGGGGATATAGTTTATTTCTGAAAGAGCAAATACAACCCAACGGTTTGATAGATAAGTTTCAAGTGAAAGTGTACCTTTTCCACCATAAATAAAACTAGAAGTATTGTTTAGAGTTGCTCCATCTTGTAATAATGATTTATCCTTATTAAATACTTCATAACCTATAATTCCTGAAACTCCTGTATAGACTAATAAGTTTCTACGGTAATTACTAATTGCTTGTAAGAAATAACCAATGTTTCCATTGTAAAACTCATAAGGAAGTTCCCATTTTTTATAGTCAAAGGTTTTTTGTTGGTACTCCGTTCCAAACCTCCAATAATTCCCTGAAGCGGTATTTGCCGTTACCGCTAATTGAAACCCGAAATTTTCAGTTACCACATTTGTTGATGCTATAGGAATGCTACTAGATACCTGTATTCCTATTTCATTTCCTAAGAGACGTTGCGAATGTATAGGACTTATAAACAGTATAAGCCCTATAATAATTGCTATTCTTATTCCCATCGTACTTGTAATTTTTCAATGGTTTGTGCTTGCTCCCAATCTTTACTTTCTAATATAAAAGTTTGATGTCTTCCGCCATTTTTTTCAAATACACTTATCTCTAATAGTTTGTCATTAGCTAAAGTTATTTTGCCCAAACAAAATATGGTACGTTCCTTATTTTTTCTATCCACTTTAGCTACAGAATGAAATACACGAACAGGCGAAAGAGGTACTTCTTGTATGGCTGTTTTCTTCAATAATTTTTTATCAACTATTTTAAAACTGATAAAGTCGATTTCAAAAGGTGTTTTTGAACGGTTTTTTAATTCTGTATGGAAATACAACAAGCCCTTTTCTACATACAATCCCTTTAAACGAAATTGAATACGTGCTTTTTTTGAACCAATATGACGAATATGGGTATCGTTGTTTTTATAGATGGTACGCATTACTAAATCCACCCAGCGAGGAGATTCATTTCCTAATTCTTCAAAAAACACCGTTTGTTTATTAGGCTGAACTTGGGCATCTTTCAACACCACTTCATTCATATCAATATTGAGCTTCTCTGGTTCATCGGTATATTTTACATTAAAAGCATAAAAACTACCATCGGCGCAAATAACGGTAAGGCTAGTTTCGGTATCAAAATATTCTTTATTGGCTTTTATTCGCAATACATTTTCAGCTTGCTTTGCTTTTCCTGCAATGATATTATTACTTCCTAAATCGACATAACGAATGGGAGATTTGAATAATAAATGTGAAGTTTTATGAAAGCTGACTTCTAGTCCAAAAGGGACAATCATTTCTTGATAGGAAAAGGGTTGACTAAAACCTTTAAATAAATCACTAGATGTGGTTTCTTGTGCTGTTAAGCTACTGCTTATCATTGTTAAAATGATACTTGCTAAAATTAGATGTTTCATATGATTTGAAATTTAGGATACTGCTTGGGCAGTATCAGTTGTTATTTATTGTTAAAAGTTTACTGTACTTCAGAAAGCAACAGAATATCATGTCCTGCTTTGATTGTGATTTTTGTTTGTTGAATTTTATTTTTTAAATAATTAGAAGTGCCTTGAATTGCACCTTTGCCTAAATCGGTTAAGAGTTGTTTAGATGCAGAATTGTTTAGTGAAAAACCATTTCCCGAAGCATTTCCTAAACTGGTTAACACTTCTTTTACTGCATTTTGCTCTAATGTACCAAGAACAGAAATTCCTTTTTGTCCATCTAAGTTGTAGGCATTTAGTGCTACTGGAATTATTATCCCCTTATATTGGATGGATGAAATTTTCAATAACAAACGGTTATTTTCTATTTTAGGCTTTGCTATTAAAAGGGTTTGTGCTGGCACAACTACGCTAGCAACTTCTATTGGTTCTAATAACCGAATAGGAACATCTTCATCTTTAGTAATTTCTATGGTTTGATGTATGCAAGCTTTAATCGTATTGCGCTCTATTTTTTGTTTAGTTCCTACGGGTGTAGTAAAGAATTGCCCATCTGTCCAATTATTTTCTTGTAAACTCGATACGATGCTTTCCTTGTATTGTTGTACCGATTTTACATGCTCCTTTTTATTACCCTCATTTCGTACTGCTTTTACGGTAGTTCCTTGAGCAGTTGTAGGCAAATATTTTGATGCCATTTGATACGATTTTTCCATCAAAGCCAATTGGCGATCTTCCTGACTCACTAGACTTTCCTTTGCGTTTAATTGACTTTTTAAAGTTTCAATTTCTTCTTCTAAGGCTTTGGTTTCTGAGTTATCGTCAGCGTAGAAATTATCTAAAGTTTGATGCATGTTTTTATATGCAGACACAGAAGAACCAATATGATTGTTAGGAGATTGATACGGATTCTTTTTAGGTGTTTTAAGAGTATCTGTATTGTTTTGAAACAAATCCGATAGACTCGCCATTTCTCGTTTTTTCCGAGCCTGTTCTTCTGCTAATTGTTGCTTTTCGTATGCCGATTGTTTGTCATCTAAGAGTCCTGCATTAGTAGCCTCTGGAATAGAGATATTCATTCCTTGGTTTTCTTTAACCAGTGATTCTTCATTGCTATTTCCAGTAGCGAATAATAGATACATGACACCTATAAACAATACACCAAGCCCCGAGTAAACCAGTAACTTTTTGTGTTTCTCTTGGAGTTGTATCGGTTTGTTTTTGTTATTTTCTTGAGTATGTTTCATAATCTGTTTTGTGTAAAAATTTTAATGATTCAATACACCTTTAAAAAAAGGTGGTTACAACTACCCCTAGTGTGATTGCGATGTATCCTATAAAAAGCATCCACAACATTACTTTGTGTTGATAAGGAGTTAAGGTTCTAAATTGCTTTTGTAGCCATTCCGTTATTTTTCCTTTGCGTATGAGCTTCATCGTTTTATGGTTTGTAAATCCGTATTGACAAGTACTCTAAAACCTTCCATAGTAAATCCTTGCGGATTGTTATCAGAGCGAACAGAATTGACCAATTGACAAGAGGTCACTAGACTACGCTCTGTTTTATTACTAGCTCTTATAATCCACTGTTTGGCATGTAATACCATTTCATAGGGATAGGTATTGAAATTGGTTTGAATACTATCTACGACAATACGCTGATGAATATTTCCTGAAATAATACGGTTGTAATATCCCTGTTCAGAAAGGTCTTTGTAATAATCAAAAGCACTTTTATCTGCCATAAATAAGGCTCTTTTGATATTGGATTCGATGGCTTTATTATCAGGAGCAAGCGTAAAAAATAACTCGTGAAACCTTCGAACATGTTCTCTAGCTTCCACGGGTTTATTTAAGGAAGCATCTTGCGATAATGCCACCATTAAAGATTTTCCTTGGTCTAGTACATATATTTTTTGACGTTGTGCCTCGGCAAATCGATACGAACTAAATACGGAGTAGCCCACAACGATGGTACACAATAGGATAAAGAGAATGCTTAATAAGCGAATTTTCTTAAAGCTACTTTCTACGGTAGTTAGGGTTTTAAATGCTATCTTTTTTTTCATCTTATTTTATTTTTAATCTTCCACGAATATTTCCTGAAGCAGCTCCTGCTGTTGCGCCAGCCATGTTTCCTGCCTTTTTAGAAGATTGATTTATATTTCTATTGTAATTCCCCATACCACCTGCTTGAATCACCCAATTGGAAACTGTTGGAATGGTGAAGTAGCCAATAATTCCGATGAGCATGAAAACCGTATAAATGGTATTAGAACCGTCGGGGATATAGTTGGGGTTAGACAGCGCTTCAATGTCTTTGGTAAGCATTAATACTTGGATTTTACCCAACATTGCTCCAAAGAGGTTAGAGATGGGTAACCAGAAATACACACTGATATAGCGATTCAACCACTGTGTAAGTGTGGACTGAAAACCATCCCAAACGGAAAGCGCAAAAGCAATGGGACCCAAAATGGAGAGTACAATTAAAAAGAAGGTGCGAATAGTATCTATAATAAGAGTAGCTGCTTGAAAAATGAGTTCCAATAAGGAACGAAAGGCATCTCTCATGCTTTTTTGCAATTGATACAGTCCTTTTTCAATATGCATTCCTGCCATGGTTGCTAAGTTTGAAGGCGACCATCCCAAGGCTTCTAATTTTTTATCAAACTCTTCATTGCTTATCAAATAAGCAGTTTCAGGATTCCTAAGCATTGCTTCTCGTTCAAGCCGATCTTTTTGGGCTTGATACGTTTGCATATCAAAGGTTTGTGATTCTAAAATACTAGCCGTTCCTGTAACTACAGGACTCAGTACATTGTTAATAGTTCCCAGTACAATCGAAGGAAAAAAAAGAATACACAAACCAATAGCAAAAGGACGTAACATCGGGTACACATCAATAGGTTCAGCTCTAGCTAATGATTGCCATACTCTGGCAGATACATAAAACAGTGCGCCCAAGCCTGCAATAGCTTTGGCTATACCTATCATATTGCTACACAAAGGCATCATCTCTGTATATAAACCTCGTAATACTTGGTGTAGGTTGTCGAAATCAGCGATTAAAAACATAATTTATAGATTTACCAATTACGCTCGTTCGCTGTTCCGTATAAAGCCAATACCCGTTTGGTATTCCCTTTTTCCTTTGCTCTTAAATAACTAACCCCAATATTTTTTCGAGTGTAGTAATTCACTAAATCCCTATTGGCTTTTACTTCTTTGTAAATGCGATCTATCATATCCATACGTTCTTTATCATTCATGGATAAAGAAGAAGGATTGATGATTTTTTTAAGTTCTTTGACTAAGCCACCACTTTCTTCCAATAACTTAGAATAGCCAAAAGCAATGGCAGAGAGTTCTTGTGGGGCATAATTTTCATCAGTTATCATTTTCTGAAAATTGTTTACGTAGATATCTGAAACCTCACCCACCATAAGTACCACTTGTTGTACTTTACGAGCATCTTTCACTAGATTATTAACACGCTTTAGTTTATCGTAATACTTTTTTCCCTGTTCATAAATTTTTACGGTCTCCTTAAAATTGTTAATCATGTTAGTAGCCGTAGTAGATGTTTGCACAATTTGTTGTGCAGTATTCGCAATTCCTTGTGCTAAATTGGTAGGGTCGGTAACGACCCATTGTGCTTGTATAGTGCTGTGAAAACCGATCACAAAAACTATGAGATAAATGAATTTTTTCATGGTCTCTATTTTTTAAATTAATACTATTTTTTACCTTTTTTAAAGCGGTTGAATTAAGATTGTTTCCGCTGTTCTGCCAATTGCTTAATGGCAGATTCTATATTTCCTCCTTGCGCTTTGGCAAGTGCTAAAACCTTCATTTTTTCGGTTTCTTCCGTGGTGTAGGTCAGGTATTCTTCGGGGCTTACTTCGGTGGCATATACTGCCGATTGCGTACCTCCCAAACCAATCCAAACCTCCTTGTATAATCGACTTGGATGATTGTTCAGATTGATCGATAAAATTTGTGCTTTCTCCTTTTCGGTAAGCCCTAACATTTCTTGAATGCCATCGAATTTGTTCATATACTTACGCTGGTCAAGCAGTATTTTACAATCCGAATTATTGATAATGGATTCCTTAACAATAGGCGATTGAATAATGTCGTCTACTTCTTGAGTAACCACAATGGCTTCTCCAAAAAACTTACGTACCGTTTTAAATAAGTATTTGATGTATTCTGCCATGCCTTCCTTAGCAATCGCTTTCCAAGCTTCCTCAATTAAGATGAGTTTTCGAATCCCTGTTAATCTTCGCATCTTGTTAATGAAGACTTCCATGATGATAATGGTAACTATGGGAAATAGAATCTTATGATCTTTAATCGCATCAATTTCAAATACAATAAATCGCTTGCTTAATAAGTCCAATTCTTCTGTGGAATTCAGCAGGTAATCATATTCCCCTCCTTTGTAATAAGGCTCTAATACATTTAAGAAATTTGCCAAATCAAAATCCTTTTCTCGTACCGATTTTTCTTCTAAAATGGTTTTGTAATCGGTTTTGGCAAAGGCATAAAATCCGTTGAAAGACACCTCTGTAGAAGGGTCTTTTTGAATCTTTTTGATAAATAAATTCACGGCATTAGATAAGGCTACTTCTTCCGAGCGGGAAGCAGGTTCATCATCTCGTTTCCACAAAGTCATAATCAGTGTTTTAATACTTTCTCTTTTTTCAATATCAAACACCCCATCGTCTGTGTAGAAAGGGTTAAAAGCGATTGGGTTTTCTTCCGTATACGTAAAATAGACCCCGTCCTTACCACCAGTTTTCTGACGAACGAGTTCACATAAACCTTGATAACTATTTCCTGTATCTACCAACAACACATGCGTGCCTTGCTCATAATACTGTCGAATTAAATGATTGGTAAAAAAAGATTTCCCACTTCCCGAAGGACCAAGTATAAACTTGTTTCGATTGGTAATGATTCCTTTTTTCATTGGTAAATCGGAAATATCTAAATGAATGGGTTTGCCTGTTAATCTGTCCACCATTTTAATTCCGAAAGGAGATAGTGAGTTGCGGTAATTGGTTTCTTGTGTGAAGAAACACAGCGCAGGGTCTATAAACGTATAAAAGCTTTCTTCAGCAGGAAAATCACCAGCATTGCCTGCCATGCCTGCCCAATATAAAGTAGCGGTATCTATGGTATTGTGGTGCGGACGGCATTCCATTAATGCCAATTGGCTACCTACCTCATTTTTAATTTGGCGGAGTTTTCCACGATCATCACTCCATGCCAATACATTACAATGACAACGAACAGAGGTCAATCCGTTTGAATGTGCTTCATTGAGGTAATTCTCAATCCACTCTTTATTAATTTGATTGCTTCGGCTATACTTGCCTAGCGAATGCATATTACGAGCCGATTTTTCAAACTTGCGTAAATTTTCATCGTTATTATCAATAAAAATATATTGGTTGTAGATGTGATTGCAATTCAATAAGAGTCCTACAGGAGAAGCAAAGGACAATCGGCAATCACTTCTATCAGTAGATAGTCGCTCAAAACGTTTATCGGTGCTTACTTCATTGGGTAAATCTTCGGTGTCCGATAGGGTATGTAAGCACAATACCTTATCACCAACTTTTACCTCATCTACACCCAAATGAATATCTTGTAGTGTAAAATTATCCTGCTCAGAAGAAAGCGACAGGTACTCTTCTAAAAGTCCTTTTTTAGTATCAGAGCCGATAATGTCGGTATCCGTTAAACGCTCCAAGGCAACAAAACCAGAATCATTGATAATACGCTCAAACTGGTCTACCGATTCCATGAACTTGAGCATAGTTTCTTGATCTTGAATTTCCTTTGGAACTAAATGCTTACGAGTAAGGGTAGAAAAACTACTTTGACGACGCATTCGTTCTTTGGTAGTTTTGGTCACATACACATAACAGTGATGTGCTAAAAAAGGACGTTCGTTAAAATGTTTTTCAAAACTTCGAGACAAAAAGCTTAGCCCCTCTTTCTGAAGCTCTGGCTCATAGTTTTCTTTTAAATACCAATCCTGTTTATGTACAATGCTATAATCGGGCAATACTTTAATGGCTTTGTGCCAAGCTGCATGGATAGCTTCGTATTCCTTTGCGGTTATGGTAAAAAGTTCGGGTAACGTCACTTTAAAAGCGATGGTGATATCTGCATCTTTACTAATGATACAATTATGTTCTACTGCCCAGATTGGAAATTTATCTCCAAATGGACTACGTTTGGCTATCGGTCTCATCGGCTTTGATTTTGAAAGTTGATAAGTGACAACACTGTATGGTTACGAGAGATGTATTGTGGATGCCTTTTACGAGCCGAAACTTTCATTAAACCGTGTTCGCCATATTTAGTATTTAAAGCGAAGGTTTTCCATATTAAAACTCCAGCACTTATAAGTCCAAGTGTTAAGCAGATGTATTGGTTGATGCCAATCATATACAAGATGACTATGGCAATAAATAGCCCTAAAAGCCCACCTGCAAAAATGAACAGGTATTGGGCTTTTAGACCTTTAAACTCTACGGTTCTTCCTATCCCTTTGTTGATTTGAAAATCTGCCATAGCTTATAGGAAAAATGAACGTAAAATGGTTGCAGAAACAATTAAGAAAATACATGCTCCAAACCATGAAGCAGCCGTTTTAGAAGTGTCAGGATCTCCCGAAGAAAATTTGTTATACACTTTTACACCACCAATTAAACCCACCACTGCACCAATGGCATAGATGAGTTTAGTGGCAGGATCAAAATATGAGGTAACCATTTGTGTAGCACGGTTAATTCCGCCTACACCGTTTTGTGCGTACGCTCCCAAACTGTATAAGAAAAAGGAGATGACACTAAAGATGATTTTATAAATTTTAGTTTTCATTTTTGGATATTTTTTAATGAATTAAATGCTGAGAAGTGCCTGATTGAATTCAGGCAGATGGAGGTATTCAGTAAAAAATTATCCGTATTCAAAGTGCTGTTTTATGAAGATTTTCTCTTTCATTCGTGTGTAGTTTTAAACTGGTTTTTAGCTTGTTTTACACGAATGTATTTTGAGAATACAGCCCTTTTTACGAAGAGGGTTTTATGACTTTAATTGGCTTTTAGAGGGAGGTGTTTGGAAGGAATCTATGAGTTTATATAGTCTTTATTTAGAAAATGTATAAGTTAAAATAGGACTTGTTTAAGTTCATTAAAGCTTAATGAAAATGTAGTCCTAACAGTGTACTAAAAGTTGTCAATAAAAAAAGAATAGTTAAATATGTAAATACATTATTGCATTTTATAATGTAGTTTTGTTATCTACTTGCTAGGTGAGGTGTGTTTTTTAATTACCTATTTATAAGTAGTTTAAAGTCTTCTAAATATTTACTAAATTAATGATTCATATAAGAAGAATATAATTAGCAAAGTGACTATATACATTTGTTGTGCATAATGTAAAAAAAGTAAAATCGAACTAAAAAAGCCAACCGTACAAATAACACATTTATTTCCTTTCAACACGAGAAGCCAATACTAAACATCGAACAAGGTAAATACTTTGCAACACCATTGCATTGAAAAATCTTTATCTTTGAATCAATGAAATTAATCACTATCATATTATCATTATTAATACTTACTTTGTCAATGCAACCTTGTTCTGACGGAAATAACGTCGAAGACCTGCATAAAGACGAAATAGGTGAAAATCATAATCATAAAAATGATAGTGATGATTCTTGTCCAGTTACCTGCATTTGTGATTGTTGTGGAATGGCAATTGCATATCAGCCTATTCAAACTTTTGATTTAGAAATAAATAACCAAATCTCTACAGAATTAGCATCTGTTTATCAATTAATTTACAGATTTAAATTTCATTTCAATATCTGGCAACCGCCACAATTAATTAGCTAAATACAGACTAAAAAGTCCAAAAAATTAAGTTAATTAATAGTTACATTTTCAATGAACAAATACATATTGAGCATAATGCTCACAATTATAGTGTGCTTTTTTGCCAAAGCACAAACATCTGATATACAAATAAAAGTAGTTTCGGAAAACGAGCCTTTAGTAGGTGCAACAGCATATTTTAAAGATTTAGAAAAAGGAGCAGTAACCGATTTTGAGGGAATTGCTAAGTTTTCAGAAATTCCAAATGGCAATCAAACCATAAAAATCTCATATATAGGTTTCGAATCTATAGAAACTACTATTGAAATTGGAATCAAAAAAATATTTTCTTTCGAACTCGAATCAGGAGAACACGAATTGGAAGAAATTGTTATTCAATCTTCAAGAAGTACACGAACAGTAAGAAAAATACCTACGAGAATAGAATTTATTGGTGCTGAGGAATTAGGCGAAAAAGCCATTATGAATCCAACCAATATTTCAATGGTACTTCGTGAAAGTACAGGAATACAAATGCAACAAACCTCTTTAAGTAGCGGAAGTACAAACATTAGAATTCAAGGTCTTGATGGTCGTTACACACAACTTCTAAGAGATGGTTTTCCTCTTTATGGTGGTTTTTCAAGTGGCTTGAGTATATTACAAATTCCACCTTTAGACTTACAACAATTTGAAATTATTAAGGGAAGTTCTTCTACACTTTACGGTGGTGGAGCAATTGCTGGTTTGGTAAATATGGTATCAAAAACACCTGACGAAGAACCTGCTTTAGATATTATGCTTACACAAACACAAGCCTTGGGAAGTACAGCAAATGTGTTTTATAGCAAACGAAATGAAAAATTTGGTGTTTCACTTTATGGTTCAGGGCATTATCAAAAATCTTACGACCCAGAAAACGATGGTTTTAGTAATTTGCCAAAAACTAAGTCTATTTCATTTAATCCAAAATTTTTCTATTATCCGTCTGAAAAGACTACATTTTGGTTTGGTTTAAACGGAACATATGACGACCGAATTGGTGGAGATATAACCAAAATAGAAGATGGAGAAAATGGGATTCATCAGTATACAGAGGAAAACATATCTAAAAGGTTAAGTAGTCAAGCAGTTTACAAAACTCAAATAGACTCTATAAGTTCTTTCAATATTAAAAATAGCATATCATTTTTTGATAGAAACTTAACAATACCAGATTTAAATTTTGATGGTAAACAAACCAACACATTTACCGAAGTCAACTATCAAAGAAAAACATCAAAAGCTAATTGGATTTTTGGAGCAAATTTATATACTTCAAACTTTGATGAAAATGATAATGCAACATTACAGCGTGACCAAAAAGACATCACTTATGGAATTTTTGCTAATAACATTTATGACCTTTCCGATAATTGGATTTTAGAATCTGGATTAAGAGCCGATTACAATACTGATTTTGGTTTTTTTCCACTTCCAAAAATTTCAGTACTTTATAAAAATGAGAGTGGTTTTTCAAGTAGAATTGGTGGTGGTTTAGGTTATAAAATTCCAGATATTTTTACCGAAGAAGCAGAATTAATTAATTTTGAAAATGTACTCGGCATTGATAAACCTTCACTAAAAGCGGAACGTTCTTATGGTGTAAACCTTGATTTAAACTATCAAACACGTTTATTTGATACTGTAGGTTTTTCTATTAATCAACTTTTTTATGTTACAGCTATTAATAACGGTCTGTTATTAAATAGTGTAGACAGCGGAATGTTTAAGTTTGAAAATGCAACTGATGAAATTTTGAGTAAAGGAGCTGAAACGAATATTAAGTTCTCTTATAAAGATTTTAGATGGTTTTTAAATTATGCACTTATAGACACAAAATTGAACTATTTAGCTGGAAATCCTCAAAAACCATTAACTGCAAAACATAACGCAGGAAGTGTTTTGATGTATGAATCTGAAAAATGGCGAATAGGATATGAAACTTTTTATACGGGAAAACAATTTTTGTCAAACGGTACAGAAACTACAGATTTTGTAACGATGGGATTACTTTTAATGAGAAACTTTAAATTTGTTAGTGCATTTATAAATTTTGAAAATTTCACGGACAGGAGACAAAGCCGATTTTCACCCTTGGTTTTACCACCTCACGAGAATCCAAAATTTCCAGAAATTTATGCACCAACAGACGGTTTTATATTTAGCGTTGGTATAATTATTAAACCTTTTGGAAACGAAGACCATCATTAACTATGAAAACAATAGAAGAATTATTAGAATCAAAAGGTATTCGTGTAACTGCTATGCGTTTATTGATTTACAAGTTTCTTACTGAAAAACAAGTAGCCGTTAGGTTAAGTGATATAGAAAATGCTTTCGACAAAGCAGATAGAACTACATTGTACAGAACTATTAAAACATTTGAGGAAAAAGATATTGTACATCAAATAGACGATGGAACTGGAATTACAAAATATGCGTTATGTGAAAATGGTTGTACTTGTGAAATCGAAACCGATTTACATTTACATTTTCATTGTAATAACTGTAACGAAACCATTTGTTTAACAGAACATAAAATCCCTCAAATAAAAGTGCCTGATGGATTTGTTTCAGAAAACGTAAACTTGGTTGTAAAAGGGGTTTGTGATAAATGTAGCGTACAATAATGCGCTTCCATTTGGTATTTAGAAAATCAAACTTTACAAAAAATTGGTTAGGTACTTTTATTGGTATTGCTGATTTTAGTTTGGTTTTCTCAAAGCCAAATGTAAATAAATACTTATATGAGTTCAATTCTATTCGATTAAGGTGGAATTCATTAACAAAAAATATAAATCCTAGTTTTAGTATTGTGAACTTTGATCAGTTAAAACCCTAAACAAAATCCCCAATATCAAAATCACGCCAATCATCATTTACTTTTGGGGAAATATGAACAGCTAAATGTGTGTTCAATAAATCAGATACCTGCTGTTGTGCTTGTGGAATTTGCTTGTTTAATATTTCCAATAATTCGGTGTTTTCAATTTTCATGGCTACGGGTAAGGTCTCTGGACTGAGTTGTTTTTGATTTAGAAGTGTGGTTATTTTTTGCAATTCTTCAAAGCTAATTCCAGTATTAAAATCTTGATCTGTTTTCGTTGAAAAATCAGTTTTTAATGCTTCCTCTTCTTCCGTTGATTCCCAATCGACAGTATCTGTGTTTTTTGAGGAAGAAGAATCAAAAACAGCATCTAAAGCTTCAGTAGGAATTATTTTCTGATGTTCTTTTTTAGCTTCCTTTGCGGGTAATTCAATCGGTTCATTTTTTACGACAGGTTGCTTTAAAGCCTCTTTGCTTTCTCCCATAATAGAGTTTCCTTTTTGGTGTTTCAAAACTTTTTTAAAAGGTGTTGTATCTGTTTTTTTAGGGTAAAACGATCCACTAATAAAACGATTAGTAAGAGTAAAATAATAAGTTGAATTGTTGCTTCCATGATTATATAATAGGTTTAAAATTATCTTTAAACAGTTTTTTTATTTCCGTTTCATACTCCGTAAAATGATACTGTAAAATATTATCTAAGTAATTAGATACAGACATATTGTTTTCCTCAATAACTCTAGTGATTCTAAATAAGCGTTCGTGAAATTCTGGACGGATATATATCGACTTTCCATTACGAGCCACTAAATGACTTTTTTGTAAAAACAACTCCTGATACGGCACATTTTCTTTTTTAGAAGTGGTACTCAATTTTTTAGATTGCTTCGGTTTAGGAGTCGTTTTTTCTTTGGTGTTTTGGTCTTTTGTTTCTGGAAGCTCTCTGTCTTTTGAAAATGAATGTGCCATCATTTTCATTAATTCCTTTTCGTCTATAGGGTCTTTATCTTTCTCCATTTTATTTCGTTTTTTTATTCTTATTTAAAAAAGATTCAGCTTCTAATAAGTTTGCCTTTTCTATTTCTTCTTTTGCATCTATCCAAGCCATTCCTTTGTTGATTATAGATTTGATGTTAGGTGTCTCTTTAGATAATCGCTTTGCATTTGTCAAGTTGCGATCTGAAAAAACTACAAATGCATTTTTTCTATACTTAAAGCAAACCGCTTTAGGATAGTATTTCAATACGTAAGCTCTTGCTTGTTCCCAGTCTGTATTTTTCATAATTATCGATTTAGTAGGTGTAAAAATTCGTGCATGAACGTTTCCATTCTAGAAGAGGTAATCAGGCGACTATGAGGAGGGAAAAGCGTAGAACGAAACACCAATCCTTTACCAATTTCTGGTAGCTCTTTACGGAAGCGTTTACTGTCTGAAAAATAATGCTGCATTTGGTGTAAGTCCAATTCCTTAAATACCTTTTCATACATTTCATAAAGCGTAGATTTCTCTCTTCCATCTACCATATTCCAGAATAGGTGCAAGCCTTTTTTATCGGGTTTCGTTTTAAATATTTTTGAAATCACCTGTAAAAAAGAAAGGGTACTTTCCATGACTAATCGATCTGCGGTCATTGGAGAAAAAATGGCATCTATTCCCAATAAAGTTTGCAGTATTCCTGTAGAATTTACTGTTCCGGGTAAATCAAAAAAAGCAAAATCATAAGCTATAGGGCTATCGGCTAAAAACTGATCGGCTTCTTGCAAAGCGGTATCTGCATTACAGGAAATAATGGGATATGCTTTTTTATTTAAACTTGAAAATTGAGAGTGCGCCATTCGTTTAAAATGGTCATTCTCCATAATTGCTTTTAGTTCACGTTCTCGTTGTTTGGCGATACTTAGTTGTGGGAAATCACAATCGAAAATGACTACTTGGTAGCCCATTTTGTAATGTAACATCGCTGCGGTTAGTACGGTAATTGCACTTTTTCCGACTCCTCCTTTTTGAGATGAAAAACTGATTTTTAAGGGTGTTGTTTTCATTGGTTAAATTTTTATTGTTAATAGATTTATAATGCTGTATGACTGTATAAATAGCTAGCTAGTCATCCCTGTAGCTAATTGTATAATTGGCTTTTTGACCCAATAATCAGTCAGTTAATTAACTAGCTGTACTCTCGGCTAGAAATATCTCTGTACAGCCAGTCGTACATACTTCTGACTATATGATTGACTAAATAGCCAACCAATTAATTGACTAGCTATACTTTCAACTAGCAATATTTCTGTATAGCCAGTTGTACCTATTGCTGATTGTATAATTGACTAAACATCTAGCTAATTAATCGGCTAGTGATACGTTCGTGTTTACGGCTAACTAAATGGCTAATCGTATTGCCGTTTAGCTGGCTATACGGCTATACAGCCATACAGCGTTACCCCAAAAAAACAGCGCTTTTACCTCGTTTTTTCAAACATTTCATTTTGTGGTATTTAATGGCTTTTGGTGTCTCTTTTTGTCGCTGATAACCATAGTGTTATAATCATTTGTTCGCTCTTAATTTGTAGGGTTCAGCTTTAGGAGTGGTGATACCGCATCACCACATTAAAATCCACTTAAAACTGTTCAGCGGAACAGAGCAAGTTGTGTAATGAGTGCCTCAAAAATGCTTTTGTGCCTCTCATTACAAACTTGTCCTACGGAGTTTAAAATCCCTCCGAAGTCGAGGATTTTGAAAATAGACGGATTGGAAGTTTCACGATAAACGAATTAAAATGAAGAAAAAACAAATTAAAAAAGGACGTAAACGCAAAGAAAACCCTTTGGTATATCGCCATGTATTTCGATTAAATGCCGAAGAAAACGCACAGTTTTTAACGCAGTTTGATCTTTCAGAAGTACTCACTAAAGCCGAATTTATACGTGCGATTCTATTTGAAAAAGAAATTAGAGTTGTAAAAATTGATAAATCTGCTCACGATTTTTATGCGAGATTAACTGATATACATGCTCAAATTAGAGCTGTAGGGGTTAATTACAATCAAGTTGTTAAGGCATTGCATACCAATTTCACTGAAAAAAGAGCACAGTTTTTACTGTTGAAACTGGAAACACACACGGTAGCATTGATAGCTATTCTTGAAAATACCATCCGTTTAATTCAAAAATTTGAGAAAGAATGGTTGCGAAAATAGAACGAGGAAATCATTTAAAAGGAGTATTAATTTACAACTACGAAAAGGTTGAACAAGACCAAGGGAATATTTTGCATTGGCATAAAATGATGGAATCTGTAACAGGAGAATTTACAGTTCCCTTATTGGAGCGTTCTTTTGAACCCTATCTGATTGCAAACAATCGTACCGAAAAACCCATACTACATATTTCATTAAACCCGAACCCTAAAGATGCGGTTTCAGATGAAACTTTTAGCGCATTGGCTGAAAACTATATGCAGGAAATGGGATACGGAGAACAGCCTTATGTAGTATTTAAACATACCGATACCGAGCGTGCTCATATTCATATTGTTTCGGTTTGTGTAGATGAATATGGCAAACGTATTTCGGATAGTTTTGAAAGAGTACGCTCTATGAAAGTATGCCGAAAATTGGAGAAACAATTTAAACTGACCTCAGCAATTAGCACAACTGAAAAAAAGGATATTCCATTACAAAAGGTAAATGCTAAACAGGATAATCTAAAACAACAAGTGACTTCAGTTCTCTCGTTTGTAAATGAAAATTATCAGTATCAAACACTTGGAGAATACAAAGCACTATTATCCTTTTTTAATATAACAGCACAAGAAGTTAAAGGGATTATTCACGGAAAAGAAAAACGCGGGTTGGTCTATTTTGCAACCAATGATGAAGGTAAAAAAGTAAGTAATCCTTTTAAATCTTCTCGTTTTTCGCCTCCAGTTGGTTTAGCTGATTTAGATCGAAAATTTAAAAAATCCAAAGTATTTACAGGACAACAAAATATCCACATTTGTGCGAGAAAATGAGCAAGGCAGAATCTATGGAATCAGTTTTATAGACCATACTTCTAAAACGGTATTAAACGGTTCTCGTCTAGGGAAAGACTTATCAGCAAATGTATTTCACCGCCTTTGGAACGAAGCAGAACCACCAACCTCAACTCCTGTTAAAGAGCACTCAAAAGAACACTTTACAGAAGATATAGAAAACGAACCCATAGCAAAAGAAGAACACTTTTCTAATGCAAATATAATGGAAGCTTTAGGCGGATTGTTGCCTATGGATATTCCAGAAGAAAATGACCATAACAACTTAAAGAAAAAACGTAAAAAGAAACGATATGCAAAACGAAGATGATATTAGAGGATTAGCTAAAACCATGGAATTTATGAGAGCAATTAGTATTTTATTCGTTATCATACATTGCTATTGGTTTTGCTACGAAACATTTAAACAATGGGAATTTACGATTGATACCGTAGATAAGATTTTATGGAACTTTCAACGAGATACGGGGTTGTTCTCGTCTATATTATGGACGAAATTATTTTCTGTAGTATTTCTCGGTTTGTCTTGTTTAGGGACAAAAGGAATTAAGGAGGAAAAAATTACATGGAATAAAATTAGTATTGCACTTGTAATAGGAATCGTATTCTTCTTTCTTAATTTTTGGTTGTTAACGGTTGCATTATCTAAACTACAAATAGCCATTCTATACATATCCACTTTATCCATAGGCTTCATTGGATTACTTATGGCAGGTGTTTGGATGAGCAGATTATTTAAAAGCAATCTAATGGATGATGTTTTTAATATCGAAAACGAGAGTTTCATACAAGAAACCCGTTTATTAGAAAATGAATATTCCATTAATTTACCCACTCGATTTTACTATAAAAAGAAATGGAATGAGGGTTGGATAAATATTGTAAATCCGTTTAGAGCAACTATTGTTTTAGGAACTCCTGGTTCTGGTAAATCATTTGCCGTAATAAACAACTATATCAGACAACAAATTGAAAAAGGATTCTCGATGTATATCTATGATTTTAAGTTTGATGACCTTTCAGTGATCGCTTATAATCATTTGTTAAAACATACAGATAAGTACAAAATACCTCCAAAATTTTATGTAATAAATTTTGATGACCCTCGAAAAAGCCATCGTTGTAATCCGATAAATCCTGTTTTTATGACAGACATTTCAGATGCTTATGAAAGCGCCTATACCATTATGTTAAACCTGAATAAAACATGGATTCAAAAACAAGGAGATTTCTTTGTAGAAAGCCCTATTATTTTACTGGCTTCTATTATTTGGTATCTTAAAATTTATGAGAATGGAAAGTACTGTACTTTTCCGCATGCCATTGAATTACTGAATAAAAAGTATGCCGATGTATTTACCATTTTAAGAAGTTATACGGAATTAGAAAATTATCTATCTCCATTTATTGATGCTTGGGAAGGTGGTGCACAAGACCAATTACAAGGACAAATAGCGAGTGCTAAAATTCCGTTATCAAGAATGATAAGTCCTGCACTATATTGGGTAATGACGGGAGATGATTTTTCATTAGATATAAATAACCCCGAAGCACCTAAAATTTTATGTGTCGGGAATAATCCTGATCGTCAAAACATTTACTCGGCAGCTTTAGGGCTGTATAATAGTAGAATTGTGAAGCTAATTAATAAAAAGGGGCAACTAAAATCTTCGGTAATTATAGATGAGTTATCTACTATTTATTTTAGAGGATTGGATAATTTAATAGCCACAGCTCGTAGTAATAGAGTGGCTGTTTGTTTGGGATTTCAAGATTACTCGCAGTTAACTAGAGATTATGGAGACAAAGAAAGTAAAGTAATTCAAAATACGGTAGGTAATATTTTTAGTGGTCAGGTAGTTGGTGAAACAGCAAAAACTTTATCCGAACGTTTTGGAAAAGTGTTACAAAAACGACAATCTATGACCATAAATAGACAAGACAAATCGACTTCTATTTCTACACAAATGGATAGTTTAATTCCGCCAAGTAAAATATCTAACCTTACCCAAGGGATGTTTGTAGGTTCTGTTTCCGATAATTTTGACCAACGTATTGAGCAAAAGATTTTTCATTCAGAAATAGTAGTAGATGTAGATAAGGTGAGCGAAGAAACCAAACAATACAAACCCATTCCTGAAATTATTTCTTTTTTAGATGAAAATGGGAACGATACTATGGAAGATCAGATAAATGCAAATTACCGTCAAATTAAAGCTGATGTAGAAAATATTATTTTGTTAGAAATGGAACGAATAGAGAATGATCCTAGCTTGGAGCATTTGATAAAAAAGTAGGGTTAGAATAAGGTAATAAATGAAAAACATAGGATCTCATCTAAGAAATTTATCATAGTTGTATAACATTATGTTTAAATCTGTAAAAAAAGAGAATTCATTTGTAATTATTTTATTTTCATATATCTGAATAGCTAATAACTACAAGGAAAAATAAATAGACTATAAACACAAAAAGATAAATTATGTTAAATTACTATGCAGTTGATGAAAACGAAAATTAGTCATTTTATTAAGTATGTAAAAACTATTATTTTATGTTAAAAAAATAAAATAAAATAATAAAAAGCGATACTATTGTCTGTTATGAGTCATCTAGTAATCAACAATTCAGATATAATAACATTCGTGTAAAATATTTTGAGAACTCTAACAACTAAGTCCCCTCCAAAAAATACTTTTTTTGACTAAATAATCAATTTTTCATTAATATTTTATTTATAATATGCTGCTAATTAGAATTTTGAAAATTTGGTATTATGGCAGAAAATATAATTTCACCTTTTCGGAGTGGACTCAACAACTATAATTTTATGATAGAACCAAAAACGACCCTTAGTATAAATGGAAAGTTCCTTTTTAATTTTGAAAAGGTAATTCTCAAACAATCTATAAATGAACATCACACTTTTACCATTATTCTTGATTATGATAGTGTAGAAACAGTAGGAGCTCATACCTTAGACAGTTCTAGAGAATGGTTAGGAAAAACAACCGTAATCAATTTTGATGATACCGAATTTTTAGGAGTAATAACCAGTGTAAAACTTAAGCATGATAACGGTTTTGACGGTAAACTAGTAGTAAGTGGTTACTCAAAAACTATTTTATTAGAAGATGGTACACATATGCAATCTTGGTTAGGTAAAAACTTAAACGATATCATAAGTGACACCATTAACGCATCAGGGATAGAAGCCGAAATAAGTCCTGTATTTAGTTCTTCTATAGAATACCAAGCACAATATAAAGAAAACCATTTTCAATTTATACAACGTATGGCAAAACAATATAACGAGTGGTTGTATTATGATGGCTTACAATTAGTTTTTGGAAAACCCTCTTTAGCAGCACCTATTACAGTAGAATATGGAGCCGATATGGATACTATTAATATTGATATAAAAGCCATTAGCAGTAGCACTAATAAATTTAGTTATAATGCACAGAATGATACTAGATATCAAACACAAACAAAAGGAGAAGTCACAGGGCTAAATGAATTAGGAGATTATGCTTTTGAAACGGCTAAAGAACTATTTTCGATAGACACAAATGATTATTCTTCAACAAGAATAATGGATAAAAGTACAATAGACACCATTGTAAAAAACAAACAAGCTAGTAAAGTAGCCACCGCAAATGTACTTAGTGGTACTAGTACCAAACAAGGACTTACCATAGGTGCTGTAATAAAAGTTACCGCAGCACAACGTGGTATAGGGGGTTTTGATATTAAAAATTACGGAGAGTATATTGTTACCAAAATTAAGCACGAGGCTACAGGTTTAAGTGAGTATACTAATGAGTTTGAAGCCATAGGATCAGGACTAGCTATACTACCAGAACCCGAAGTAGCATTGCCCGAAGCACACCCACAAATAGCCACGGTACTATCCAATGAAGATCCTAGTCAAAAAGGACGTGTACAGGTACAGTTTCAATGGCAAACAGGACAAATGAAAACCTCTTGGTTGCGCGTAATGACTCCCGATGCAGGGAGTAGTACTTACCACTCACAAAACCGAGGACAGGTATTTATCCCCGAAGTAGGCGACCAAGTAATGGTAGGTTTTAGATACAACGACCCCAATAGACCTTTTATAATGGGAAGTTTGTTTAACGGCACTACTGGAGCAGGTGGACAAGATAAAAATAATTACAAAAGCATTGTTACCCGTAGTGGGCATACTATAGAATTTAATGATACAAACCGTAGTGAGAGTATAACGATTACAGATAAAAATAGTAACATCATCTTTATTGATACGGCTAATAAAAATATTAAAATTAGTGCTCCAGAAACGATTGATATCGAAGCTAAGAATATCAATTTCAGAGCGACAGAAACCATTACTCATCAAGCCAAAAATATGGATACTCAGGTCAGTGAAGACTTAGTACTAGGTGTTGGAAATAATATGAACACAGTGATAGAACAAACTTACGATCTGCATACCAATGAGCTAACTGAGACTGTAGAAGGTGATAAAACCGTAGATATTCAAAATAGTCTAAGTATTAATGCTTCAGAAGCAGATATCATAGCAGGTAATGGAGATATAAACGTGCAAGGTGCTGGTATTGCAACTTTTCAAGGAGGAGCCGATGTTAAGGTGAGTAAAGGGTAGATTTGTTCTTTTTAAAAGAAACTATAATTTTAACTTTACAATCCTTTAATTTTGAGAGATCTAAATCTTTAAAAAAATGCTAAAAGACACCTACCTAATTAGGCTACTTATCCCATGTTTAAGTATACTACTAGTAACCTCCTGCAAAACAGACAAAAAAATGAACATACCAAAATTTAAATGGGAAGAATCTAAAACAGCCGCTCCAGGTTATCCTATGGAAGTGTACCGAGGGGGCTTAAAAGGAGCCGATGGTAGTTTTCGCAGTCTTTATGGAGGAATATCAACAGGGAAACATGGCTGGGGTTCAGTTGGAGGTGGTTGGGGCAGTGCAATACAAAGCTTACCCAATGGCTTACATGTAAAATGGGTATCTTTTGCAGAGGATTGTGTGTATGAAATTGATACCTCCATAGATTACGATAAAATTTTGGCTTTGTTTAAAAAAGGATATTATGATCCTTCCTCTGGTCTTCGGCCTCCTTTTAAAAGAGAATTTAAAAACATAAATACAGGTTTTGCCCCAGGTGGGGTCGTGATGGTATGGGTTGCTGGTGCAGGAAGACGCATAGAGATAGGACGCTATCAAGGGCATAAAGTCATCATACCCCAAGCAGAAATAGACCAACTGGATCACTCAGATAAAATTATGTTTACAAAAACTCGAAGAGAGAGCATCATGAAAGAAGTAAACATCATTCCACAACACATTCAAGATGCTAATAAAGATAAGCCTATCCCTTTTGGCTATTGGGATAGTATTCGTAAACGGTATCGTTGGAAAATACATTTAGAATTGCCCGAGGGTTTTAAAGATATACAAGCTGCCAATTTTTATTATAATGGCGAGATGGAATTTTTGTTTGGTACCGCAAATACAGAGCGTTATAAAATCGAAGATTATTTACAGTTAAGCAACACGCAAAAAAGAGCTGTTCCTAGAGTAATTACCATCCGTTGGTTTGACGCCAATAATGTACTAAAGATTGGAAATTTCAGATTTAAAGAGCAGGAGATATTTGCAGCCTTTACCAAAGTTTTTAAAGATACAGAAGAAGGCGAAGCAAAGATAAACATACGCGTAAATACCCTAGGCACAAATGCTGCCATACAAGTAATAGGCAATAATAAAGAAGTTTGGCTCCCAAGCACCACTGTAAAAGTTTCTGAATAATGAGTAGTAAAGTATTTGTATACAACCAATCTATGGGGTTAAAAAAATCACTAAAAGGGATGTACCTAATTAGGCTACTTATCCCATGTTTAAGTATACTACTAGTAACCTCCTGCAAAACAGACAAAAAAATGAACATACCTAAATTTAAATGGGAAGAATCTAAAACAACCGCTCCAGGTTATCCTATGGAAGTGTACCGAGGGGGCTTAAAAGGAGCCGATGGTAGTTTTCGCAGTCTTTATGGAGGTATAATTGATAGCGGATCTGGCTGGGGTTCAGTTGGAGGTGGTTGGGGCAGTGCAATACAAAGCTTACCCAATGGCTTACATGTAAAATGGGTATCTTTTGCAGAGGATTGTGTGTATGAAATTGATACCCCAATAAATTATGATAAAATTTTAGCCTTATTTAAAAAAGGCTATCGCATACCATTATCAAACTTCCGCCCTCCTTTAAAGAGTAATTTTAATGTTATTAATGTAGGTTTTGCACCAGGCGGAGTGGTATTTATTTGGGCTAAAGGTATAGGGCGGCAAATAGAAATAGGGCGCTACCAAGGGCATAAAATAACTGTTCCTCAAGCTGAAATAGACCAATTGGATCATTCTGATAAAATTATGTTTACAAAAGAGCGCAGAGAAAGTATAATGAAAGAAAAAAACATTATTCCATTAGAAATTCAAAAAGCCAATAAAAATAAACCTATCCCTTTTGGTTATTGGGATAGCATTCGTAAACGCTACACGTGGAAAATACAATTAGAACTACCTAGCCATATTAAAGATAAAAGAATACGAAATTTCTTTTTTAATGGAGAAAAAGAATTTTTGTTTGGAAAAGAACAAATGGAACGTTTTCAAATAGAAGAAATTCTTAGAGGTGATGAATCACGAGAAAGGGCCATTCCTAGAAGAATTATTCTGGACTGGGTAGATAAAGACAATGTATTAACAGGCTGTAGTATGGTTTTTAACGAAAAAGAAATATTTAAGGCTTTTCAAGAAGTTTTTAACAATACAAATGAGGGCGAAGCAATAATAAATATTCGTGTAAACGAAATAGAAACCAATGCTGCCGTACAAATAATAGGGAATGGTAAAAAAGTTTGGCTGCCTAGTACTAAAATAAAAGTAGTAAAATAATGAGTAGTAAAGTATTTACATACAACCAAGCAAGTGTATTTAAAAATAGAACACTTTTAAAGGATACTAAAAAAAATCAGTTGTTAGTAGTAATGCTACTATTTTTTAGCCTATTAATAACCGCATGTAAAACAGAAAGTAAAAAAATGAACATACCTAAATTTAACTGGGAAGAATCTAAAACAACCGCTCCAGGTTATCCTATGGAAGTGTACCGAGGGGGCTTAAAAGGAGCCGATGGTAGTTTTCGCAGTCTTTATGGAGGAATAATTGATAGCGGATCTGGCTGGGGTTCCGTTGGAGGTGGTTGGGGCAGTGCAATACAAAGCTTACCCAATGGCTTACATGTAAAATGGGTTTCTTTTGCAGAGGATTGTGTGTATGAAATTGATACCCCAATAAATTATGATAAAATTTTAGCCTTATTTAAAAAAGGCTATTGCATACCATTATCAAACTTCCGTCCTCCTTTAAAGTATAATTTTGATGTCATTAATGTAGGTTTTGCACCAGGCGGAGTGGTATTTATTTGGGCTGAAGGTGCAGGGCGGCAAATAGAAATAGGACGCTACCAAGGGCATAAAATTACTGTTCCTCAAGCTGAAATAGACCAATTAGATCATTCTGATAAAATTATGTTTACAAAAGAGCGCAGAGAAAGCATAATGAAAGAAAAAAACATTATTCCATTAGAAATTCAAAAAGCCAATAAAAACAAACCTATCCCTTTTGGTTATTGGGATAGCATTCGTAAACGCTATACATGGAAAATACAATTAGAACTACCTAAGACCTTAAAAAGTACGGAAGCTTCTATTTTTTATTATAATGGAGAAATGGAAGTTTTATTTGGACAGGCGCAAACAGAACGTTTTGAAATAGAAGATAACCTAAAATTAGAAAATCTACAGGAAAGATCTGTTCCAGAAGTTATTAGTATTGATTGGATTGATACTTCCAACACAATAAAAGTAATTAATATTAAATTTAACAAAGAAGAAATTTTTAAGGCTTTTGAAACAATTTTTAAAGACCCTACGGAACAAGATGTAGCAATACAAATACGTGTAAACGAAATAGAAACCAATGCAGCCGTACAAGTAATAGGTAATGCTAAAAAAGTATGGTTGCCAAGTACAATAGTAAAAGTTTTTGACTAATGAGTAGTAAAGTATTTGTATATAATCAGTATGATCCTATAGATAAGGAGGAAAAAGGAATTTTAGAACTCACCCATGGGCTATTTTTTGATGGTACACTAAACAAACTTGGTAATACCGAAATCCGTAAAAAGGTAAAAGGTTTGGATGGCTATGGAAACCCTACCCAAGAGGATATAGATATTTATAATAGAGAAGCTAAAAAATTTAGTCTTTGGAGTTGGTCTCGTGAAGAAAAAGAAGATGATAGCTTTGCCAACGATTTTACCAATGTAGCCAGAATGAAAATGAGTTGTGATGAAAAATACGCTATTTATGTAGAGGGACCAGGTACTAGTAGTAAAAAAGGAGGAAGCGATGATACCTACGGCTATGCCTTTGGAACTTACGAAACAGGCATTCGATATAAAGTACGCGGTGGATGTGAAAAACTAGGAGATAAAATTCTTGATAAGAAACGGGAGCTCGAAGAAAAAGGAATAGAGATTAAAACCATAACACTAAATATAGATGTTTTTGGTTTTAGCCGTGGAGCAGCAACAGCTCGTAATTTTTTGTATGAAATAAGAAAAAAAGCCTACGCGCCTATTTTAATTAAAAGAGCCATTAATTATAAGGAGGATGACGAATGGAAAACAAAATGGGTAACAGACAAGTGCGATAATGATGGAAATATTATAGATCAAAATTGGTTGCATGAAAATAAATTGCCAAAAATGGGGTATTTAGGTATTGCTTTATTCGATTTAGGTTTTAGTCATGAAGAGCTTGCAACACTAAAAATAAAAATAGAAACACGCTTTTTAGGTTTGTACGACACTGTTTCTTCATATTCAAAAGATATAGCCTTATTTCCGAATTTTAAAAATGATGTACAAGAATTGAATCTTAATAGCCTAGGTAGGATTAAAAAAGCAGTACACTTTACAGCACAAGACGAGCACCGAGAAAATTTTTCGCTAACAAGAATGAATATTGGAATAGAAAAAAATTTACCAGGAGTGCATAGTGATATTGGAGGCAGTTACTCCAATGGAACAGAAACCGTAAAAGAAATAGAGAATGATCTATATGCATTAAATGTTTTTTTCTTAACCAAATTACGGTTAAAACTTATAAAACAGTACTGGTTTAAACCGTCTCAAATAAAAGTAAAAAAAACTGTTTTTAATAAAAGATCATGGGTGTTGCGAGGAGAACGCGCGTTAAAAAAAGAATACAGTTACATTCCTTTACATTTTATGAAAGACCACGCATTAGAGTATATCAAAGATTATCTTTTATCAGAAACAGAAGTCGAAACAAAATATTCCATAGAAGATGATCCTGTTTTAAGGCAAACAAAAACGCACTTAAAAGACTATGCAATGGATAAAGGTGGCGAAGAATGGAAATTTATCTCTGATGAAGCGCTAGCACATCAAAAAAAGTTAAAAAAGTTACAAGAGGAAACCGAAGAGCAAAAAAAAGAACGGGTGTTTAACGAACTTATGAAAAAACGTTTAGTAGAAAAAGACAACCTAAGAGTTGATACCCAAACTACAGATAAATATGGACTTATAGAAAGTAAAGCGCTTGAAGAAGAACTGGAAGAACTAACAGAAAACGAAAAAAAAGGAATATTACTAGATGAAGTTATGGTAACTGCGTATTCCTCACAAGGCTTATTGCGAAAGCTTAGAAATGAGTATTTACACTGGTCTGCAAAAAGAGAAGGCATAGGATATGATCCAACATCATCAAGAAAAAGAGAAGAGTATTGATCACAAAAAAACACATATCACATAGCATATACGCTCCTAAAAAAAGAGAAGAAGGAATCTATAGTTTTGAGAGTAGTGTACCTCCTTCACAGACTAATAAAAAAGAAAAACACTACCTAACTAAAGTAAAAATACGGTGTATAGATAGTGATGCTACGCATTACTATTTTCAGCTTAAAGTAATAGCATCAGTTTATAAAGGTGTTAATACTCCAAAATTATTACGAAAAATAAATATGGCTTTTGACCATGTTATGGTTAAAGTAAACAAAAAAGGAGTTATTACTGCGGTTATTAATATTGAAACACTACAAGAGAATTGGTTAAAACAAAAAGAACACCTTAAAAAGGAGTATCAAGGCACAACCGTTTTACAAGTATTTAAAGGCATAGATAAAACCCTGAGAACGGAACAAAAACTAATAAAAGCTTTACGACATCCTAAAATGTATGGCTTATTTTTTAATGGATATTGGAAATATGATGCATCAAACGCCAATGAAAAAAATACAGTAAATATAACATTAGAAGAAAATACAACAACCATAAAGTTTATAAACACAGATAGTATAACTGAGCATAAAGGTTATTTTCTTTATAAAAATAACAGTTTGTTAGAAGGTAACAGTACTCTGGATACTACAAAATACAATATATTATGTCTTGGTTAGAACAAAAATTAAAAAATTGGGGAGTACTAGAGCTAAGTCCCGATGAGAAAAAACAGCAGAATGTACAAAAACAAGCTGAGGTGGGCGAAAAAGATATGCAAGCCACCAGAAAGGAAAAAGCAGAAAAAGAACAGGCAGAAGATGACCTAAAACTGGTTATTGATGGCGCAAAAATAGAATGCATGCTTTGTACCAAACCAGAAGGCACACTAAAAGTAAATGTAGATACACCAACTACACAAGACAAAGCTACTGCTACAAATGCAGAAAAAGATGCCATAAGCCTTGTGTTTGATGGTAATTGCAAAAAAAGCCCAAACAGTGCATCACCCTGTAAAGCTGTAATGCAATTAGATGAATGGGAAGATGTGGGTAATGGAAAAATACAGGACAATGAACCTCTTTTACTTAAAAGTACTATTAAATGTACCTATGGTGGTACTCCTATAACCATAACCGATTGTGGGCAAAAGCATGAACCCGAAGAAATAGATACAGAAGGTGCTCCTGTACTTATAGATGAAGAACCTGAGAAAGTGAAATATGTAATAAAATTTAGTAGATTACCTACTTATGATGGCGAGTTTGGTTTTGATTGGATGCGTAAAGAATATCTCCCAAAAGAAGAAGGAGGAAAAGGAGTTTGTATTGAAGGCTTAGATGAATTAAAGAAAGTCTACACTCCTTTTGAAATGGACATAAAAAATCAAAAGGGAAAAGCTTATGGTAACTATTATTCGCCATGGGTAAGTATGTTTCCCAAGCATAAAGAAAAAATAGGGAAACCAGTAAGATTAAAACTAAAAGTTGATGCTGATTTTATAGAGAAAGATATACCCTCTGGTGAAATAGTGAAATTTGAAAGCAGCGACCCTAATTTGGAAATAGGTGTTGAAAAAATGGTATACAATACCTCTACTGGAAAAGGAGAAACAATACTTATACCCTCTCCTACTTTTGATGAGGTTAAGGGAGGTGCTACAATTCAAATTAAATGTAATGGCAAATTAACTGAGGATACAACTATTGATGTTTTATCTTCTGACAGTCTAACTGTTGGACGATTGAATGTGATGAAGAATGACACAGAATATAAACTAAATATAAAATTTGTAAAAATATGCAAAGAACGACACTTAAAATATTTAAAAGAAAAATTTGATAGTAAAATTACTGAACTTGATGATTTTTTAAAGAACAATTCCCTAAATCAAGCATTAATAAAACCGAAAGTACTTGAAAAAAATTATGATAATATTGAGTTTATAAATTTGGATGATTTACCAGACGATATGTTTGGATCTGGTAGAATTAGCATTAATAAAAAAGGAAGAAAAGAACTAAAGAAGAGATGTATATCAACTAACAATTTTAAGGGCTTAGTGATTTTTTATCTAGGTGTTGAAAATGTTACTAGTAAGGCAGGAGATACGCAAACTTATCCATTAAATGAACAGTTTATTTATTTATACCTCAATTCTGTTTTAAATAGAGATCTTGCTCATGAAGTTGGTCATGCTCTAGGATTACAGCACACATTTATTGAGACTTCTAATTTTTTAAAAAAATTACAAGTGAACCTAAAAAATTATAAGCAACAATTAGCCACTACAGAGCTTCACAAAAATAATCCTCGGTATAATCAAGAAAGTGTATCAAATAAAATTGATATATTAAAACAACGAATTAAGAAACAAAAGAAAAAAATAGAGGATTTTAAATCCATTAGTGATAAAAATCCATATAAGTTCAAAGAAGGGCAATCTTCAAATATGATGGATTATGTAGAAGACTATAATGCTATTATGGATTTTCAGCATTGGCAATGGCTTGTTATGCAACGCGAAATAATAACATATTACAACTAAAGGACATGGAACGATTAATTTTATTTTTTTTAACACTTGTACTCTTCAATTCTTGTAGAGCATTAATTGAACCTACAAAAGTTATAGATAATATAGAAGAAAAACTGGAAGTTAAAAAGTCCTATGTTACTGGCAAAATAATAAATAAGGAACAAAAACCAATTACTGCTGCTGCTATTAAATTAGTAATAAATAATAAATCATGTCTTAGTACTTATTCTAATTTTGATGGTGATTTTAGTTTTTTATTAGATATTTCAAAAATTAATGAGGATAGTTATTTTGAAATAGTATATAAAGAATATAGCAAAAAGATAATTTTATATAATCAATTTATAAATAAAGTCATAAAGATTGAAAAAGGAAATACCATTATTTCAGAAACAGAGTATCAATATTTTTATGAGAAAATCAGAAAATGTAACAGATAACATAGAGGAAAACGAAGCGTATAGATTGAAATATGGTAATACAACTCAAGTATTAGAAAATATAAAACAGGGCGAGAACAATATCAAAATAGTTAAAGAAAACATCAAAATTTATAAATATCAGCAAATAGTTTATAACGATAAAATCAAAGTCTTATCAGAAAACAAAATACATTTTAAGCGTGCAAATACAGAGAATATTATGGACTATACTTGGGATTCAGATTGTTCAACACCTAAAAAAGTAACTCATAATAAAAATAAAAGAATTACACTTAACAAGTTTCAATGGGATTTAATGTTACAGGATATAAAGTATTAGAGATCGCTAGTTAGTTTCATAGATTGTTTTATCTTTAAGTCACTATATAGTTTATATTATGATTTATTTTGAAGGACAAAATGCTCAGGAGTTTTATGCTCGGTTCAA